>Ga0325410_1002716_pt1 | contig 19810 bp, 5 predicted proteins | sample PopdelMetagenome_16_FD_206182 | JGI IMG/M metagenome (GOLD analysis project Ga0325410, IMG submission 206182) | Populus deltoides microbial communities from Bellville, Georgia, United States - Xylem-PdIQD-R3 | ecosystem: Host-associated > Plants > Phyllosphere > Stem > Wood/Secondary xylem... | reverse complement strand
AATAATAATAATAAAAGAGAAAGCAAGAAAAAAGAGGAAGCAAGTTCTAATGGGGTTTTTCTTCTTTGTTAAAGTTGCTGTTTCCAAGGGCTTATCATCATCATTAGCTAAGTAAGAAAAGTGACGCGGAGGAAGCACGAGGAGAAGACAAAGCTTTATTATAATCCCTTTTCAAAAGGTTTACGGTACTACCGTAGGAAAGTTTAGGATTTTCTTTAAATTTTAAAATTTTTATTTAATTTTTAATTTTTTAAATATTTTTAGATTATTTTGATGTAATTTATCAAAAATAAATTTTAAAAATAAAAAATTATTTTAATATATTAAAAAAACACTTTAAAAAATATCTATCACACTCCTAAACAAACCTACATCTCACAAAATAAGTTCAAAACCAACTATATTAGTTACTTTTTGGATAAATTATAAAATTATCATGGTTATTTTTAAATTTAGATAGAATAATATATTTCAAAAAAATTATGGCCATATAACACGCTTCTTCTATATTGAGAATCAAGATATTTAAATGATGTTATATATTATAACCGTGACATTTAAATTGATGTTATAGTTGGGATCATAATAAAATTTTAATTGATATCGTAATTGATTTTTTTATTTAGTTAGTTGCAGCAGCTAGAAATGAGATATCTATTTATTTATTTAGTTAGTTGCAGCAGCTAGAAATGAGATATCTATTTATTTATTTATTTCAAAATTAACAACCATTATCAATCTTATTAGTGCTTCTCCCAAACATTATACAGAGTTACATGATGCTCAGGCTATAGAAATTGCACATATGGTAGCTACTAGAGAACGTGAGACTGGTAGAAGAGCTAATCAAATCAGTAATTTACATTGAAGTGGAACTACTCACTGGAGTTCTCATTTTGATTTTATTTGCAGTTTAATAGATATGTATGGTGCAACTATTACTGTACTTGAAAGTATGGTCCAAGAAGGTTGACTTGAATTAACCTGATTTATTTTTTTAGATTCTTTTTTAATTGATTTTTTTTTCAATCTCACCCACCAACAACTTAATCTTCTTCTTCTTCTTCTTCTTCTTCTTCTTCTTCTTCTTCTAGTTTTTGTCTTCAATTTGATTTTTTAATATTAGGTTGTTTTGAAATTAGACTTAGTATTTTTTTTATTTCTTTAAGTGGAGTTATCTTGATCTCATGAATGTAGATTTTTTTTACCTCTCAATTTCTACTTTTAACATTGGATCTGTTGGAAATAGAACTTTATATTTTTTTATTTGTTTTCTATGAGATTATCTCAATCATGATCTAGGTTGAGGGTTTGATAAATTAACCTAGGTTGACTTGGGTATTTGTTTTCTTCTATTTTTTAATATAATATATTTTTTTCAATTTCATTCTTAAACATTGAGTTGATTATGAATTGACCTTCATAATCTATTTTGATTTTCTTTATATAGAGTTATTACGATTTTATGACATGGTTCGCAAATTTGACAGGTTAACCTAGATAGATCCAATATACTTCTTCTCAATATTTGAAAAAAAATATCATCTAATATATCACTGTATCAATAATTTTCTTAAAATATCATCCAACAAGCATCATATTTTAAATTTATAATTAAAAAAATTATTAAAAAATATATTGCAATGCTTGAATAATTTTTTTTATTATAAAAAAAATTAATCTAACTTAAAACGCAATACAAGCCCATAACCTAGTTTCAAATTAACAGGCTAACAGAACTCTATATCGACGGCGTTGACGGCTTTCTCATATAAAGTTGAAGTAACAAACAAATTCGGGTCATGTGACAGAATCTCAATACTTTGCCAGAATTCAGGGCCTCCAACCAACATGCCACCGCCACCCATTTTTTCACACCGACTTAAAAAAGTGAATTGATAAACAAGTTAATACGGCTTAATATATTTTTATTTTTTATAACAGATTAATTTTTTAATATTTTTACATTTTCAATTAAATTAATTTTATTTTTAAATATGTTAAGTTTCTAATCTATTTTTTGGATAAAAACTTAAAGTTACATCAAAATTAATCATGTAATTTGCAAATAAAAATCTTCTATTTGAATATAAAAAATAAAAATATACAAATCACGTGATTAATTTTAATAATCTAGCCTAAAAATCTGATAAATCAGAAATTTAATATGTATTAAAATAAATTCTTGATTTGATAAAATAATTACTTTATATAAAAAATTAAATCATTATTCTATAATAAATAGATAAAATTACAAAGTGAAATAATAAGTCAGAAGACGTCGGAAAGAAGGTTTCCCCAAGACCTAAGGACTAGGTGAAAGACTAATTTCCAGAATAAATAAATAAATAAAATTACAAAAGAAAAGAAATTCTTTGTTTTATATATAAATACTAGATAGGTAGCCCGTGCGACGCCGCAAACCTATTTTTTTTTATTACTGTAGAAAAGATATCAAGAGAATGTAAATTTGTTTTATTTTAAAAAAATCTAAGATTTTGATCATTGACTCGAGATAAAAAAAGATCAAAAAGTAATAAAAAATTTCTAAGTCAAACCTGATAAACATGTTAAATCCATAACTCGAGATATGATATCAGGATAACTCTATAGAACGAAAAGGTAAAAAAAAATAAAGAATATCAATTTCCCAAAAAAACAATAATTACAAATCAAATGTTAGAGGATGAAATAATAAATTTAATTTAATTAAAAAAATTCCTTTTAAAGAAGCAAAATTTAACAAAAACCCAAAAAAACTCAAGGTAACCCTTGTTATTTTAAAAAGAAAGATAAATCCTATTGAAAGAGAGTAAAAAAGAATGTTAGATGATGAAATATATATAAAAAAAGAGCTTAACAAAGAAAAAAAACCAATCAACCCGTAAACCCGGGTTCAACTCTCAAATTCGCAATCCGTTAAATTATTGACTCGAGCTCAACCTAGAAGCTCAACACCTAAAAAAATTAAATATTACAAGATAAAATTAGTCAATTTAATTCAATTTTAGACAAAATTCATTCAAAAAAAAATAAATTCAACAAAGACAAAAAATAATAATCAAGGCAGCCCGTGTTATTTTCAAAACGACTAAAAATACCATAGAAAGTGAATTAAAAATAAAAAAATGTTGGAGGATGAGAAAAAAAAAGCTAAAAAAAGGGAAAAAAACCAAAGAAACCTGTGTCAATTTTGTAAATCGGGGTTAATCTCTTAAACCCGCAAACTGTTAAATTTAGACTCGAACTCAACTAAGAAGCTAAACATCCAGTAATTAAATGTTGGAAAAAGAAATAATAATAATAATAATAATAATAATACATTATACATAAATCAATCTAAAAACATTTTGCAAGGTCAAAAAAATACAACAATAAAAAAGAATTAAATTTGATAGAAACAAAACCAATGAATGATGAAATTGTAAAAAAACAAATTTGCCAAAACCATCTAAAATTAAAAAAACAAAATAGCAATTAAAAGAATAGAAACCAAATTTATAGATGAAAATATAAATTGTGGATGAAATTGAAAATAATTCTTAATTTAATAAACTATTCTAAATTAAAAAATTGCAACAAAAAGAATATTGATGAATTTAAAATTACCCCTTAATTTCATAAAGTATTCTAAATTTTAAAAATTGTAATAAAGAGAATATAGATGCAATCTTAAGTACAACAAAATTTAGGAGTTGATTTAATTTTTTTAATTCCAACATGAAAATCAAGTAGGAGAGAGGGTAAAATAAAAAAATAAAATAAAAGGTCATAAGTGCCACACTAGTCGCCATGATGCTCCACGCGTTGTTGATCTATGGAGAGGACACTGAGATGCTTCGAAAGCCACCTTGGAATCATGGTTTTAGCCATTAGACGATGCAACACACGTCGTTCGAAGATGGTTGACACTATTTATCTGATTTGTTTTTATTTTTTTATTTATCAAATTATTGCCCCCAAAGACACCCAATAACCACCAAAATGACCACATGTAAATGACAAAAGATCCCCTAAGTCAAAGACACTTGTTTTTAATTTTCAAGAGTAATAAAGTAATTTACTCGTTTAAAAATAAAGTCAAAGACTTAAAAGCCTCTTGACCCAAGTGAGTTTTTTTATCTTTTAAAGGTAATTAAGTAATCATTGTCAAATAAAACACATAATTACCGTCTAGCTCCTTCCTTTCAAGTAATGATCAATATGTCATATGAAAAATACCATCATACTCCTAGACCTAAGGGATAATACTTTATCCATCAAAAGCTAAAATCAGCCTTTAACTATGGATTTGCATAGTAAAAAGCTGATGTCTTTTAATTTATTGTTAATTTATAACCTGTAACAAAGGAGTCCATGATCATGAACGAGAAAGAGTGGGACATAATGCACAAATATACAAGGATGTTTTTTCCAAGAAGAATTGAAGGAGGGATAGATATATACATAAGGCATCTTCTCTTTTGCCTCCCCTAATAATTAAGGGGGCAATTGACAATGTGACAATAAAATTATTTGCTCAAAATTTATTGATTTATTTATTTTTAAGATTATATAGTTTTTAGTGTTTTTGAATCATTTTGATGTATTAATTTCAAGAATAAATTTTAAACAATATTATTTTAATGTATTTCTGAGCGAAAAATACTTTGAAACACAACTTCTTCTACACTCCAAAACAGGCTCTGAGAAGAGACATTGAATATTGACCCCTTTTCTTTTCCTTAGTAATTTTTTGTGTGCGAAAATATCAACATCACCATATGTCTTATATGTGCTTAGAGTAACTTGGGTTTACTCAAGTTTTTATTTTTTATTTTTTTTTCTTTTTGAAATTGATTTTTTTTAAAATTTCATCATTCAATATTAGGTTATTAGCCCATGAACTTCATGTTTTCTTTCGCATTTCTTTTTATATGGTTATCCTAATTTTATATCCTTGTTTATGAGTTAGTCAAGTTAACTCATGTTTTTTTTTTTACATTTTTAATTGATTTTTTTTTTCAATTTTGCCTTACATCATTTAGTTTGCTTAAGAGTTGATCGTCTTTGTTTTATTCAATTTTTTTTTATATGAGATTATCCTAGTCTTACAATCGCGCTACTCGAGTTAGGTTTTTTATCCTTTTTTAAAAATGATTTTTTTTAGTTTGTCCCTCACATTGATTTATTAGTAATTAAACTTCAAATTTTTATTTTATTTTTCTCTTTATGAGGTTCTCTTATTATCACTTAATTTTTTCTAATTTGTTATCAACTAATCATTACACCTTTTAAGAATATTTAGAGAGTATATTTTCTTAATATTGACATGTGCTCATTTTGTTTTATTGGTCATTGACTTTTTTGTCATTTGATTTTTTTAATTATATTATTGAATTAAAGATTAGTAAACTCATTTAAATGAATAAGATTTTTATTACTCTTTAAAAATGCTATCATCACCTAGGCATTTTTTTAACATTAATTTGTTTTTACCAACCCAAGATGTAGCGTGGTTGTTTACCAGTATTAAATACTACTAGTAATTAATCAATTTTTCAACAAATTTAGGGTCTTTTACCCTTCTAACATAATTTAATAAAAAAAAATAGGAAATAAGACAAGTAAAAAAGTATTAGAGAAATAACATCATTTAAACACAAGCACTATTGAGAATAACAATTGTTTAAAAATTCATATCTCATTCAAATTATTTAATATGTACAAAAGTTGATTCAAAATTTTGTGAAGATCCAATTGCCAAAAAAATAAGATTCAAGGTCCACTAACCAAGAAAGAAAGAGAAGATAAGTTGATGTGGCATGAGAGAGAAAGATTGAAGAAAGAATGAGTTACTAGGGACACATCTGCGCTCCGTTTTTTATACACTCAATACCGTTAAAAAGATTTCGACAATATGATTCTAATCACATCTTAAAAAACCATCGAACGAGGTCGTAATTGGTTAAGGATTTTGTTATGGGCTAATTATGACCTTATAGTACCAGGTGCATAAAAAACAGTGTCTCGTGTTCCTAATGATCCATTTTTTTTCATCATTTATCTCTCATGTCATATCACCTTACCTTTTAATTATTTTTTTTTTGACTAATGTATCTTGAATCTTATTTTTTTAACAATTATATTTTTATAAAATTCTAGATTAATTTTTATTTAAATTAATTAATTTACAAAATACATACATTCTGAAACATCACTACACAACAGCTAAGAGGAATAATAATGATTGCTTGCAAAAATGATATTCATAAAGACGGTTATATTCAAACAATGCTTTTTTATTTTTTTCAACGTATATCTTTCTCCCAAAGATCATACTAAACTATGTTATTTTTTGAAAAAATTCACAGATTTATTACATTCCAGAAATCAAGGCAGTACACAAGCAAGCACCTGCAGCTTAATTATTCTGAGCATCATTTCAAACGACTGCTACTCATTGAGACCATCATAAATTCCCTTGAATTGCAATCAATTCCAGAATGGCTTTTGACCCATCATCATCATCATCTTTCCACGATAGAGTCCTCTGATTGGAATTTAGTTAGCAGCTATTCCATTAATATTATTTTACAACTTCTTTTGTGATCTGAATTCTGAACTGTCAGGGTCAAAATTTCAAAATATATTCAGTCGTGGTCAAAAGTCTGTTCACAACAAATGAAGGCGACAGTGTGAAACGCACCCAGGCACACAAGGCCTTTTGTGATTCTCTCTCTCTTTTTTTTTTTCCCCTTTCTCTATAGGTATTTTATAATTCTATCATAGTTTAATACAAGTTTTTTAAAAATAACACATTAAAAAAATATTTAAAAAATAACATAGATTAAACACACTTGCTATTAGAAACCATGGTTATACATAATTGCTGTTAAAAATTTTAATAACGGTTGTTTTAAAAGCTATTTCTCAATCAAATTAATTATTCGCTACAAAAATCAATCCAAACTTTTATGAGAGTCAATAATGAAGAAATGAAATTTAAAATCTAATAGAAAAAAAAATGGATGATCGGGAACACTTTGGAGCTTTGTTTTTGAGATATTCAGTACTGTTAGAAAGATCTCGACATGACGAATCTAACTACACCTTGAAAAACCACCAAACATGGTCATAATTTATTAGGGTTTTTGTTCAGAGTTAATTACGACATCGTTTGGTAGTCTTTCAAGGTGGAGTTAGAATCGTTTTGTAGATATTTTTTTAACAGTACTGAGTATGTAAAAAACGAATCCTCGATGTGTCCCCAATGACTTTTTTTTCTTTCAATTTTTTCTATTGTCATATCACCTTAACTCCTTAGCACCAAAAAAAAAAAAAACCTATAATGTTTTTTCACCTTTAGTTTTGATAATTTACAATAAAAGAAAGCACTCCTGACTAGCAAAAGGAACAAAATAAAGATACCACCAAATTAGGGAAATAAGAAATCAACGTGCCATAAAACTAATTCAACTCTTCTCTTGCAAGCATCTCTCCCAATGGCGGAACTTCAACAAGAAGGAGAATTTAAAAAAGATCCCATCATTTACAGCTTAGCATATAAGCCCCAACACACCTTAGAGGCTCATGTAGTTAACAGAACATAGACATCTACTTGCACAAACACAGTTCTTCTAAGAAGCAGAGAGAGTGTGTGCTCAGGAAGCAAAGCAGAGATACAGAACATGGAGCCTGTTGGTGTGGAAGTGAACAGAGACAAAGAGGACCCAAGCGAGGAAATGGCCAGAGCCGAGATAGAAACATGGTTCAAGCCCAAGAATGGAAGTGTATTTCCAAAAGAGAAGAGGTTGGTGAAGACCATGATGCTTGATTGTTTTATCTCTGCTTTCAGCTCTCCCAGCGGTACTCCTCCTTCCTCTAATGCCGAAGAAAATAACAAAGCTAGTAGTTGTTACAGAAACATGGGTAAGCCATCAAAAGTATCAAATGCCGATTGAATCTTGTTGCTGTCAAGTAATTAATTACTTGTACTGGGTTATGATATGAAGATGTATGTTAGGGTATAAATTGTGTCAAGAGGGACGGGATTTGAGCAGTGTAACACCTGATGTATGTTTTGGTGACCTTTATTACAATATTTGTGTACGTTTTCTTTTCTATGGGATTTTAATTACTGGTGTAGTTCCCTGCCTTCTCATATCATGGCTGATGTTCTGACATTTTAATGATTAATGGAGCTTTTCTGGTTCATGTTTGCCTCACAAGTAACCAGTTTATCAACCGGGAAAGTTCACAGAAATCCCGGAGAAACGGCTTAATGATTGAACAGCACAAGCTTCTTTTTAGTGACTTGAAAAGCTGAAGTTTCCTGTAAAAGAAACGAAGAAAATGATAAGCTATCGGTTAAAATCCTCTCAGTTTTTTTCTGGGAGGAACTGCTAGTGCCTATCCTGTTAATTAGTGGGTCATGGTTTTGATGCCCCTAAACATAGACTTAAGAGGGTTAATAAAGAATAGATTCAGAAAAATATAAAGCACAAACAATCCCACAATATATTCTGATAGGCATTTTGTGGACACTTAACTGAAAATTGATTTTGATTCTACAAAGACGAACACCCTTTTCAGTCTACCTAGCTATTTTATTCTATGACCTTTTTCTTTACAAAAAAAATAAAATAAAATAAAATAAATACAGACGAATGAATGATCGCACTCACTGTAAGGGATCTTATCAATCCTCATGCAGAATAATTTGATTAAATTAAATTAAATTATGTTTAACTTGACTTAAATCAAAAGCTTGTTATAAAATCGAGTCAATATTCAAAAGTTCAAATTTTCAACTTTTAACTTATGAATTAAGACTTATATTCCATTCATTTTTCAAAATAATTTCTTTGAGTTATTTCTACCAAAGATATTCTTTAAGTCAAAATCATTCTAACTTATTTTTATCATAAATTATTTATATAAAATAATTTTTAAATTATGATTTAAAGTTAAGAATCATAATTTAAAAAAAAAAATCATATGAATCCGATTCTAAGTGATTAGTACATGCTCTATTTTAATCGAGATAGCTCAATAATATTGAAATTGTAAATTAAGAAAGAAAAATAGGATAGATAGAGAATAACTTGTCCTTTAAAATCGCTTAGTTATAATTTAGTTATTATCATGGGATGGAAGAGATGAAAATAATAAAGATAAAGAAGATAAGATGCGACGAAAGACATAGCAAACAATATGTTTGATAATATTATATAAAAACTATTTTTGTATTTTTTTTTAATGATGACGGAGAAGTTATAATAAAATATAGAAAATTTTTATTTGATCTTTAATATGTTTTATTGTTAAAATTACGTAAAACAATAATTAGATATTTTTTTACTTTAAATTTTTATTGAGTGTTGAAATTAATAATAGTATAATAACTCTAGTTATAAAACTTATACCAAGTTGGAGGGTCGACCTAGGACCTAACCAACTCGAGTCTTGAATCAATTTGGATTTAAAAAAAATGCAGGAACAATTGACTTGGTCAAAAACTTAAGTCGCTCTTGACCTAGTACACTTAAGGTAAAACTTGAGTCAAAAACTTGTTGATTCTTTTATTTTTAAAAAAATATTTTTGGTTTTGACCCTTTCTACTCGCGATCCTAGCCTTGTCCTGAGTTGACTCTTGGATCAGATTTTAAAAATATAACAATGATCATTTTTATCCTTACATGTCTTAATTAAACAACTTTGGAATTAACAGTTTCTTATAAAGATATTTTAGGGATAAAAAATAAAAAATATTGCATTTAGAGAAATGTTCCCTTTACACCTTTTGTTTTGAAAGTACAAAAATTCACTCTAAAATTGCTCGATAGACATTTTTGTTTTTATTTTTCTGTCTCTTCAACCATAGATGTGTTTGTCCCCATTATCTTCATCTCTTTTTTATCAAGATAGTAACTAAACGATACCTTATAGATATTGAGAGTATGTTTTGTTAGCATTTTCTACGAAGCATTCATAAGGCCTTTATCAAAAACATTTTTAGAAAGGATTTTTGCACTTTCTTTCATCACGAAATAATGTATCTAATGGTACAATAATTTTGTTAAAAACAAAGTTAAGTAGCCGAAACGACTCACCTCCAGTCCATTTAGGCTACTCCAGTATATTTGGGCAAGCAAACCAAATAAACGACCTTCAGTCCTTTTAGGTCAACCGACTAACAAATTGCTTTTCAATCTGCTAGCTTGTCCCTTTCCTTTTCTCTCATTTTGACCTCAAACAATTATTTAGGTCTTGATCTAATACCACAAAAAATTCTAGGTTATTGGCTTACACCTCAATATAATTCTTTTTAGTCCCAAGAAGTGTTGGACGTACACCAAATTTTATCATGTAGAGCAAACACCGCTTTTCTCACCAATAACCATCAATTTATCACTAATCACCCATTTTTCCACCAATTGCACACGACCATGGTACTATGACATTGCTAACCATAAAACACCCGCAACTCCACTCACCACTCACCACTCACCATGAGGTGCTGTAGTATCACTCTCTACAATACAAGCACCAATCTCCCCACAAATGATATTCTTCACTCACCACGAGGCTCTCCATCATTGATCCACTTGTGGTAAGCTGCACATCACGATATAATTGCAACAATTTTGACCAAAATCTAAAAAAAAAAACTCTTGTCACCAATTAAGAATGGACACAATTTTATCTAATAAGTAATTGTCCACCACTTATAGTAAACACAAGCAACGTAATAGCTATAAGCAATCATCCAACACTTCAAGAAACAACAAGAAACCATACAATAATAACAGGAATCACCAACATACCTTTGATAATCCAATAAGCTCACACAGAACACCCAACATTCATAAATATACTCTTCCATGTTTTTAAATCTTTTACATATTGTTTCCCTCTTATATTTTACTAACTTAAGTATTGAAGGGTCATTTTTTCTAATAGGGAATTTGTTTTATAGAGAAGCTTATAGATAGGCGGTCAAGCCTAGCCACTCCACTAGCCTAGGAAACTATACAGTTGAGTAGGGTCACTAGGACATGAACTTATAGTGATTTTAGAATGTAATTTGATAATTAGTATTACTCTAAATATCAATGTAGAATAAAGGAACAAGAGTTCTTAGCATTGAGGCAAGAACATATATTAGTGCTTGACTATGAGAGGAGGTTTCATGACCTTTCCATATTCGCTTCCTAGTTTGTTCCTACCGAGCAACATGTGATTGATAGAATATGAGGTGGGTTACGACAAGAATTGAAACAAAGGTTGATTGCATTTCAGTTTGGGATAATTAGAGAGCTCATTGAGGCAACTTGGGCCCTAGAATCATGTATAGTAGAAGGTTAGTAGAGTCAGTCTGGGACTAATAAGAGAAGTGATGTTGATTTTTTACTCGGATAGACCTCCTCCTTCTAAGAAAGGCAAAAGGTAGTTTGGTCAATTTAGGAAAAGGGAAAAGGCAACAGCTAGTTTTATATAGAGTATTAAAGCAGGGTTAACTAAAGGACAGTTAAACCCAATGGGTGTTTTGGTTGAAGGGACATTAGAACAAAAGACCATTGCCTATCTTTATTGTACCTGGTGTGTACAAAAACATCTAAGAGATTGTTTTACATCATCAAGATGATGTTATGTTTGTAGAGGAGAGAGGCATGCCTGAAAATTTATTGATTAGATTGAACCTAGCGAGAAAAAGTCATTTTGCAAAGTCCTTACTCCGATCCGGGAATAAAACTTTCTTTTTTTATATAGTTTTTAAATGTAATGTATATACATTATTATTATAACTTAAGGAAAAGAGAGACTGACTTCCCGGAAGGAAGTTACCCCAACACTTACCAAGATATTATCATCGTAGGGCTGAGTTTACATAGGGTCATAGGCAACAGACCTAGAGTCAACAATAATTAGTCATTGTAGATAGACCTACTAGACCAACATAGTCACGAGCTAATGGTAATAGAAAGAAGTTAAGAGTATAGGGTGACAAGACTCAGGAGGTTAGAGCTGTTGCAGATGTAGTAGTAGGTATGCTACAATTAAATTCATTTTTTGCTTATTCATTAATTGATCTTGGGGGTGAACATTCGTTTGTTACTATAAAATAATGGGAAAACTAGGGAAAAGTTTATGCGGAGTAGAAAAAGGGTTTACCATGAGTACTCATTTAGGAGAAAATATAGATGTTGATCATTTGTATAAAGGAGTTAGACCTAATTTAAAAAGGGTGTGAGACGAGTGTAGATCTAACACCTTTATAATTACATGATTTTGATATTATTCTTTGTATGGATTGGTTGAGTAGGTATAGGGCTTAGATAGACTGTTTTGCAAAAAACAATAACTCTTCAAGGATTAAATGGTTGGAGAGTAATATTTAGAGGGGAAAGGAATGTCATATTGAATTGTATTATTTTGGCTATGACTACTGGGAAAATGATACAGAAGGGAAGTGAAGCTTATGTTGCCTTTGTGATGGATGCAAGGAAGGAGAAGCATGTATTGATGAATCTCTTTATAGTGAGACAATTTCCTAATGTATTTCCTAGAGAATTACCAGGATTACCCTCAAAAAAGGAAGTTGAGGTTTCCATTTATGTACTACTTGGCACGTCTTTTATAGTTCAATCACCCTATAGGATGGCACATATAGAATTGGTTGAATTGAAAATTCAGCTTAAAATGTTATTACATAAGTAATTTTTCTTGGAGAGCTCCAGTATTATTTGTGGGGGAAAAAAAGGATAGAACCCTTAGACTTTGTATTGACTATAGACAACTGAATAAGGTAAAGATAAAAAAATAAATATATATTTTCACAGATAGATGATTTGTTTGATCAACTTAGGAGGGCTTGAGTGTTCTCGAAAATAAATCTGGGATTGAGGTATTATCAATTAAAGATTAATGAGTAGTATGTGTTAAGAACCACATTTAAGATTCGATTTGGACATTATGAACTCCTAGTAATGTTGTTTGGATTGACAAGCGCACCTACAATGTTCATAGATTTAATGAACAAAGTTTTTTGGTAGTACTTGGATATATTTGTTAAAAGATGGTATTTATAGATGATATTTTAGTGTATTTGAGTTCATACTTGGATCATGAAAAACATTTGAGACAAATGTTGCAGACTTTAAGAGAATATTGACTATATGCCAAGCTAACTAAATGTGAATTTTAACTATAATAAGTGTTTTTTTTTATGTACATATCATATTTGTTGAAGGGATGTGGTGGACCTTAAAAAGGTGGAGGCAATGTTAAAGTGGGAAAGACCTGTAAATGTAATCAAAATTCATAGTTTCCTTGAATTAGCAGGATACTATAGGAGGCTATTGAAGGGTTTTTCATTATAGCTATTCCAATGACCAAACCGACTTGAAAAGAAACCAAATGGGAATGGATTAAATAGTGTGAAGCGAGTTTTCATGAACTGAAGAGAAGACTTACAACTATCCCAGTACTATCATTTCCTTTAGGACTTGAAGTTGATGTAAACCTTTTAATCACGTGATCAAACAACCCCCAACAAAGATGATACTTCCCTAATAAAGCTAAAAATCAAGTTTGAGAGCCTTGACCCAGAGTTAACCTTTAACTAAGAAAGATCCCAAGCTGCTTCTCCTAGGGTTTTATAGCTAGGTTTTATAGGCAACATTGGAAAGATCTAAAGCTATAAACTGACTAAATCTGATCCTTTGATGCTTGAAGAGGGGCTAAAGCCCTTGATTGAAGATAACAATAAAGACACATTTTGTTCAATAGTTGGTGAAAGGAGTACACTAACAGTTCTGATGTTTTTGGATTGTTGATGATGGATTTTTGTTATGTTATGGGAACAACTTGGGGGCAAAGAAAATAACTTACAACTATTACATTTAAAGAGGGTAATCTAGGCTATGGATTAGGAAAGTTAACGAGGTCTGGTGAGAAGGAGAGATCGAACCAAGGCTTGGGAGGTGGTAACTTGACCATGCCTCTTAGGTTTAAAAGGAAGAAAAAAAACTAAATAAACCAAAACGACATCATTTTGGTTAACCTTAACATAATTAGGGCCTTAATCTTCCATATTCAATTGTAGTCTTTAATATCTTGAAACTTCACAATCAAAACCTTAATTGGTTTTAATTTTTAGGAATCTTTTCAATTGTACCCTTAACCTTTTTCAATTGATCCTTCATACTTTGGCGCCTTTTACAATGTGATCCTTGATATTGAGATTCTTCAATTTCATCCTAAATTAGCCCTCTTTAAACTTTTAATTCTTTTAATTTAATCATTGATTAAGTCAATTAAGCCCTCTGAACTTTAGACTTCGTTCATTTTAGTCCCTGATTATTTAATTCTTGCAACTTTGACATGAATTGACTCATAAACTTTGATTTTTCGTTAATTAAGTCCCTGATTGCATTAATTAATCTAATAAAAAGTTTAATTAAGTCCCTAAACATATTGATTGTTCTAATTTTGGCTAAATTGACTTCCAAATTTTATTTTCATTTCATTTAAGCCCCTAATTAAGCTAAGTAAGCATTTCCATAGTTCAATTAGGTCCTTGGCTTTTTCAATTTTTTTCAATTTTATCCTCATCTTCAACTTTCTCCTTAATTTGGACCTAAACTATCAAAATTGAGCTGCCAAACTTTGCAACCTTGTCTATATTGGTCTTTAAACTTTTAATTTGTGCAGTCTTGACCAATTTCAGTCTATTATCTAAATTTTCGACAACAAGACCTCAAATTATCTACCTACCTAGCATTCTGACTGGCCATGAATTAAATGTCTACTGAATTATGATCTAAAGTATATATTTTTAATTTTATTTTTTTTAATTTTCTTGGAAATGTTTTTGAGTACCTTCGAAAGAAAAAAAATTCCCACATGAAAATAAAAAAATCTTGAGGACATAAAATCGGGCTATGAAAAACCTAAAAAAAGAAAGAAAAAAAAAGCAAGAAGAGATTAAACACTTTAAAAAATAATTGATTTTCTAAAAGTAAAAGTCAATTATTAAAACAGAAGGAGTGTAAGTAAATAAAAAAAGGTATTCACATTGACGTCATTCGAGAATTATATAATAGAAGATTTACCCAAGTATATATATGTAAGAGTGTCATGACAAATATATTTATCAAGGCATTCACATTCATGTTCACTGCTTTGTTGGAATTTTCTCACTCTTTTAACGTAGTTGATGGTTATTTTGGCTGCATGGAATTAACTTTTTCATCATGCTAGGAAGTAAGATGTTCATTCTCCAATCTGAAAAGCTCTACACAAATCATTTTCAGAATTCTATAGCAATGGTAATATTCTGTGGAAAAAAATCGCTAATGTTTCTTCTTTCTTTATTTTTTTTCTTTTTTTGAGTAGGTGTGATCAACCATTAGCTATGATGTAATTTATAAATTTTATCATTCATCTCGCTATCCCGCAACGCAGCGCAGGCTTTAAACCAAGTATCCTTACTCTAATGTTTGTGGAAAATGATTTCTCAATACTTTTTAACAAATTTATGTTCTCTTTTGACATTTTTAGAATTAAAAAAAATTAAAAAAAATTTCATTTATCTTTGATTAATCAAGTTTCTATTTCAACTTAACTTCTAATTAGGTCCCTGTACTGAATCAATTTGCTCAATATGAACCATATATTAGTGATTTTGCTGACATCATTGAGTAAATTGTAAGTGATATATATATTTTTTATCTCTTTGACCCCTTTACTTTTTTATTATTTTCATTTTTTTATTACATAAAGAATTATTGAAATTATAAAAAAAATGAAGATAGAAAAAATTCTAAAAATTGAAGGTATCTTTATATATATATATATATATATATATATATAACTTCATTGATTGCTTTCCATAATAAAAAATAAAAATAAAACATGACTAACTAGATCAACGAGATCAAAGAACACATGTTTTTTTTATTATACAATTTATTTAATATCGTTAGCTATATCACTAATGAAAAACTCACATTAAACTAATTGTTTCAATACAGGAATCCAATTAACATTTAAATTAGCTTAAGAACTTGATTAATCAATTGCTCATAATACAAGGACGACACTGATTGTTAATCCAAAAAAAAAAGAGAAAGGAATGTGATGAAATGATTATAAATCTAGTAAGCTTGTGTGATATTTGTTTGTTTTTAATTTTATTTAATTAATTTTATGTGTGTTTATTTTTATTATCATTTAATTAGATAAAAAAATTAATTTTTGTGAACAAAGTTGTTAAACACAACCATGTCGAAGATCCGAGTTGCGAAGCCAAACATTTTGGATTTTGGTCTATATTTAACTTTCAATTTTTAATTTTTATCTTTATTTATCATTAATGACTTATTGTTTATTTATTAACACACATAGTTCTCAATTTATTTTATTAGATATGTACATATCATTTTTTGATATCTTATTTTAACTTTTTTTTATATAAAAGAATGCGTTGAAAAAGCCTACATATTTATTATTTTAGGAAAACAAAAGTCGACCTGCAGCGGAGCATAGATGAAATAGCTAGTGATAAAAGTTTTGAATTAAAAAATTTAAAAGACTTTAATAACAACTCTTGTGATTTAGGATGGTTGTAAAGTAATGCACTTTATAGATAATTGGAGCCTGGAACGAAGAGTTGTTATTCAGTCAATTAGCCAAATCAAAGAGTTGTTGTCTGGTCAAGTTATTGGGACACAACCAATATAGCAAGACCAAACATCTATTGCTTGGTTAAGTTGTTGGGTCATAGGCCTAAACAAACATGATTGACCAATTGTTGTCTAGTTAAGTTATTGGGCTAGAGGCCTAAAAAGCCAAGACCAAACAATTGTTGTTTGGTCGACTAGTTAGGCTAAAAGCCTAACCATCTAATAAAAAGGATGGAGAGCGCTATTTGGGCCAAGGATAAAAGAAAGGAAGGGAATAGATCAACCTAAAAATCAAGAGAAAAGAAAGAAAAAAAGAAAGAAAGGAAGAAAAATTCATCGGAGCATCATCGTGGCTCTAACAAAGACACATACCACACCTCAAAGAAGAGCTTATAGATATGAATCCAATGGCACCAAGAAAGGCATTCATCAGTGTTGTAACAATAATATGCTCTCCAAACAGATTTTCCTCCTTTGCTTGGATTCAATCCTTAATTTTTCAACAACTCTTCAATTCAGTCTCCAAATTAGCTTAACCAAAAAGCATGGAAGGAAGAATCAAATTAATTCCCTAATTGTTCAGTTCACCCCCAAATTAACCCTAATTAGACAATATACAAAGAATCGAAGGAGAGAAGAAAAACAGAGAGAAAGTATATAATATCATGCACGTGCTTACACGCCACAACCACCTACCAATATTATATGGCAGCCATTTGATTCTGCATTTCACAAGCTATCAATACATGCATATAAATTATATGTACGATGTTTATCCTTTCTCACAAATTATCAATACAATGCCTACCTTATACCATAACAACACCTATTTGTCCACAAATTGATAGTGCGACGCTTACATGGATAACCGATTTTACAAGTTGTCTATATGGTCAAGGTAGTTATTCTTCATGGTTACTTTGACACTATATATCTATAACTTCACACTTCACGAGGCAATTTCATGTGACTTGAGGTGTATAAATACCTCAAGTCACAAAGTAACCACACAAACAACAATACAAAACCACACACAATAATCATAACATTCACTCTCTTATGTTCTTGTTCTCTTTACTATACATTATTTTTTTTCTTACGCATTTACTAACTTAGACATCAAAGGGTCTCTTATCCTAATAAGAAACTTGTTTCGTAGGAGTTCTTGTGCTACTGGCCTAGCTCAACTTAGAAAAACAAAATCTTCAAAACCTATTATACTAGTTCTGAAAAGTTCTAAATTCATTTTGAAGTTTTTCAGACTTCGTCACTCTGTATAACAATTTTATAGCACAAGTTATATCATGAATAAACACTTCGAAAAATAAAGTGATTTACAATCATGTCATTTTCCTCATTCATGATCCTTTTGTGATCCTACTTTTAGCAATAAGAAAATAAAAGCTTTTTTACTTAAAGAGTGAAAAGAATAGAGTACATAACTTATAATCCTAGAACTTTAAAAAGAAAAACTAATTGTTGACTTTTTTTATTCACCAAAATTGAAACTTCAAATATTCATTAGGTTAGAAAAATAATGAATTCCAAAGGATTCATGGAGAGCAGAGACATTTATTTAGATGTTACATATATACATCTAATTAGTAATAATCAAGACAAAGTTCATCATTTTGGTATTGTATCATTACAAATTCACAATGAGTTATTCTAAAATTTGAGAATACTTAAATATTTAATGCTATATATTATCTATAACTCTAAAATAAATAGGGTTCATTATGGTACTTCACTATTCATATAAAAAGTGAAGCACTATAAGTTTTTTTTTTTTTTTACATCCTTCAACGGTCAAATTAGATGGAATTAATATTGAAATTATGGTATAAGTACTAAATCAAAAGAAAAGGGGCTAAACTATAATATATCCAGAAAAATAGGTTTGATCCTAAATTTTGATTAATGTTTATTTTGATCCACAAGTTTATTTTATTTGTTTTTGGGTCCCTAAATGAGAGAGAGAGTGCATCACTGGAAAATAGCGATAGAGAGAGAAAGAGATTGGTTGTCGTGATTCTAGTCTTAAAAATGATCAATTTTAGTGTCCAATTGTTTCATTTGACTAGAGGAGTTAGATGGTTTTGATTATTGGCATTCAAATTTATTGAAAAGTAGATCACGCCTATAAAAGATTTGGAATTATGGGTTGATTCTTTGTTTTGTGACTAATTATAGACAACTTTAAGGGAATAAGTGAGTTTAGTGAGTTGCATATGATATTTTGCATGTGTTCACATGTCAAATATTTGTTGAAAATGAGTTGTTTGGTCCAAAAACTAAAAGAGAGATTCTACCTAGTTTTTAGCCATTTGGGCTACTAAAAACTGGCACGCGAACGATGCGTCATCTGTCTCAACAGACGATACATTTCCTGTGTTAATTTTAATTAAAAGGCCTTAATTGTTTTTGTTTTTTTAAAAAAAAAAAAGAAGCAAGGCTAGGTACTTAGATCTAACCTACTACTGAGAAGGTAAGCGTTGGGCATAGCCGGGTTTGTAAGCTTTTATTTTTTGTTGCTTGAACTTGTTGTTCATCCACTACAAAAGTAAAAATAATTAGGGCCCAAACACGTGGACTTGGGTAAGATCTACGTGCCTAGGCTACTTAGAGTTGCACCAAGAGCTTTATTTGGTTTTTTGGCTCTTTACTTTTTTTTTTTATGTTTTTATTTGGTTTTCAATTTTATCTTTAAAGGTAGGGTTTTTACTTAATGTTTTTTTTTGTTTGTTTTTTTTAGTATTATCCTTTGATTTAGTGTTGATTTGGAATTGTTTTATTTAATTATATAGCAAAAAATTTAAAAATTAATTGAACCCAATGAAATCTATGAATCGGTTCACAGATTTCACAGCCTAATTAGTTCACTAACATGGTTCCTATTGTTTTTTGTTCCTTTGATTTTATATTCCATTGAACATATTAAATTTATAAAGTCATGTAAATACAACTTTCACATAATTGAATTTAAAATCACATTTAAATTAAAAAAAAAAAGAGTCAAGTTATAAATGCTCAAATTGGAACCGTTGTATTAGTTTCAATGATAATATCAAAAACTTTCGGGCTAGATACACATTTACTAACTAAATTAATTTAATTCCCTAACACCACCATAGAAATGA
>Ga0325410_1002715_pt1 | contig 19812 bp, 18 predicted proteins | sample PopdelMetagenome_16_FD_206182 | JGI IMG/M metagenome (GOLD analysis project Ga0325410, IMG submission 206182) | Populus deltoides microbial communities from Bellville, Georgia, United States - Xylem-PdIQD-R3 | ecosystem: Host-associated > Plants > Phyllosphere > Stem > Wood/Secondary xylem... | reverse complement strand
TATATATATATATATATATATATATATAACCTTTACTTAGAGATAACCTTGTGCTTAGGAATTAAAGGTATTGAAAAAGAATTTGGACTCGTTGTTTAAAGTGAAACAAGAACCTGAAGTATATGAAGACACCACAAGGTCAGTTATACCTTAGTTAGCCAATTGCTGATATTTGTCATAACAAAGAAAAAAGTGTTGCATCACACAAAACACAATTTTATTCAGAATATCATGGTTGCTGAATTTTGCAGCAAAGAAAATAATATATAGTCCTCCTAAATAACCCTAATGGACCCTTATTGGGTTACAAGCCAATAAGCCCAAGCTAATAATTAGCTAACACGAGCTTAATTAAAATATTGATTTTGAACGAAAACAAACTCAAACTAAAACACAAGCCCTAAACTAAATGTAAATATCCAAATAATAAAATAAACAACAAATAAAATGTTAAAATAATTCATATTAATACGAAGAAATACTTCAATCCAAAAATAATCTACCATTAAATACTTCAGCCCTCATTTTCTTGTGTAGCTAGGATAAATAAGAAATTCTTAAGGAAAAGAATTTTGAAACATTAAGAAATACTTACCACACTTGAAAACTATTTTATTGCCCATTAAAGATCCTTGTATAACTAGGAAAGTCCAAAAAATAAGCTGTTGAATATCATTGTATTATGAATAAGAAAATCCTTTTCAAATAAGAAGTCCACAAGTCAAAAGACAACAATTAAAAAAATTCGTATTGCATTTGCTGACTTGTATCGTAAGACCTTTCTAAACTCCGATTAATCTGAATTTACATAGAACAATATGTCTAGAAACTCATAGTAAAATTTTAACTCGATCAATTGTTCGATTTTAAAGTTATACTTAATAATGTAAAACTGAATAGTAAACACAACTATGCTATAATTTGAATTTCCTTATTCAACCTTTTTTGGTTCATATCATTCCTTATCTCTTCAAGATGATTCATCCTCGAATCTTTCATGAAGAATACCCTCTAAAGGCAACAAACTACCATCAACCTAAAATAAAGTATCACCATCAAAACCCTTATTCTAAACATGGCACCTCATAGAAAAGATATTCTCTCGTTGCTCCTCTAAATCTCCCACTCTAACTTGCAAATTCAATGCTCGTTTCACAACAACCCCCCAACCAGATACTTAACGCAATCATCATTAACATTTTTAAGTAGAGGCATCGATATCCTACTCATCACTAACATCCCCATCAGTCACAACCTCACCATAAGCCTTCATAACAATAACTCGATTGTTTGGACACTACAAAGCAACATGATCAACTCCCAAATAACAAAAACATTTTATATCATTATTATGAGATGTAAGAGTTTTAACTTTACCTCTATTATTAGTGGAGATGTCCTTTTTAACTTTACCTCTATTATTGGTGGAGATGTCCTTCTTCTTTTTTAGAGTCTAGAATCTCTCCCCTAGATTCGGTTGAGATTAAGCAGCCTCCATATTAGCCTTTCAAGGTGACAAAGAACCCAACAGTTGGCTTGGTCATGACCTACCCATACGTTTAAGTTGTCTCTCTACTTTTGTTGTCATATGCACTATGTTTTCCAATTTCATACAATGTTGCAACTCTAAAATATTCATGAACTTGTGATTCAACCCATTCAAGAACCCATCATAGTGGCCTCTCTATCTTCCACCACATTAGCTCAAACCATTGTGATCTTATTCTCTTTATGGTACTCATCAACACTTTTTGTTTCTTAGCTTAAACACTATAACTTTTGGTACAATTCCCTATAATAATGACTAGGGATAAATCATCTCCTTATAATAACCTTCATCTCCCCCAAGTCTCAACAGGTCTCTCAGAATTCCTTCTTTGACTCATCACAAGCTAATCCCACCACACAATAGTCCATGAACTCAATTATGAAAAGCTTAACCTTCTTACCCTCCGAATACTTATGAGAATCAAACATGAGCTCCATCTTCTTCTCTCACTTCAAATACACCCTAAGATTATTTTTCCCTTGAAATGAAGGAATTTTCATCTTAATGCTACCCAACCTAGTATCCGCCTCGTCATATTACCTAAAATTACCCATATAATCTCCTTGGACAAAGTACCCATCTCTCCTAACTTCCTCATACCTATAGCTTCTAGGCTACCCAAACAAATCTTCATGGCCTAAAGGCACACTATCATAATTCTCATCACTCATCTCAGTAAAATCATCATCAATAATGCGACTAACACATCTTTTATATCTCTTAACATTTTTTCCACCCTGATGAGCTTTATTTTGAAAACCATCAATTTTAACATCACATTTCTCTCTTCTTTCCACCATATCCTTTGAATTACCTATTAACTTATTCATCATTCTATCTATTGCGTTAAGGCTTGAATTTGAAAAGCTAGATTTTTAATTGGAAGTGTCATCTTGGTATTGTTCAACCTCTTTAAATCTGTAAAATTTAAGTGATAAAAATTTGTTTCCTCACTCACTCCCTCATGTCTTAAAACTATGTATAACCTAATATTTTTTATTCAAAAGCTCTCGATTCATCACAATTGAATAACATCACATTGATGTTCATTTCAAGCTGTTCCATATGGTGGATATACAATTTATTCGAATAAATATCTCTAAAATAGTGACTACCTCAGTTAGTTCATATTATATCCCTTTTTTGACAACAAATCCCTATGAGCAATTTGAATTAATGTTTGTATAAACAAATAGCAGTCATGATTTTTCAATCTATAAAATTGGTATTTCTTCATATTCACTGATCTAGCTATGTTCAAAGCATATCCATCAAGAAATCATAAACTCTTAAGCCATTCATAGACAAGAAGTTGTGAATCTTTGTCTAAAATGAAGATGGCTTTAGGCATTGCGATCCATAACCTATCACTGAAAAATCCATATTACAATGGTCACAATACAAAACTAAATCCATTCTAGCTTTAATATTATCCTTTGTTTCCCCTTCCATATCCATAACCGTGTTAAAAATATTGTCAATAACATTCTTCTTGATATGCATGACATTCGAATTAAAGCAAATAACATTAATCTTTTAATAAGAAAGATTTCAAATATACTTCGCTTTATCCAATTGTGGATCACATCAAAACTAAAAAAAATTCTATTTGCCAAAATAAAAACTAAATACAATGCCTCATACTATGAAACATCCATTTTTATTTTACCTTTCAAGAAGTCCTTTATGTTGTTTTTATATCGATGACAACTTGGAAATAATCTCTAGTGGAAATTAAATAAAAAAGCTTTGCCACTATTCATTAAGGTTAATGCCTTATTATTTTTCATATAGTATGAATCAAATAATTTTTCATATGTGCTCCAACCCGAAACAATCTCATACTCAAGAAAATCATTTATAATCTACTTCAATACTATCTTCATCTGAAAATTATGTTTTCTTGAGACATCATATGTCACAACCTCAACTCATCATACTTGATTCAATTCATTAATCAATGGTTGAAGATATATATATCTATATTTCTACATGGACTATAAGGACCAGATATGACCACAAACAAGAATATGAATTCTAGCTTCACACACATCTTTAGGGGCAAGTTGGAAACTATTAATATGACCGACCAATAGGAATAGGGTGCACCAAATGGTCCAAATGAATTAAATCTATTTATACACAAGCTAAGACATATATTCTGTAGTTCCATTAAAAATTAAGTATACACTCTATTAAATTACTTCCAAGCTTCATAATCAAAATGGTGCATCATGACTCCATCCACTGAATCATATGAATGATGCTATGTCATGTGCTCGACAGTCTTTGGATATATAAATAACATTTACAGTCTATAAGTGATTGGGAAGTAACCAACTTTTTTTGTATGCGACAAGTGTCCTTTCTATACCATTGTTAGGGTTATACCATGCATGCAACAAGTTTTGCACTCGGTAAAATTTATATATTTATTGTAGGATAATATGCAAAAGTTTGGACACATTGTTTTTTGGTATCATAGGCCAAAAAGTTTCATCATGAATTTTGCAGCATAAAAGTTGTTTTTCAACCTATTCTCTTCAGGTAACATGCTTTTAGTCTATTTAATGACGTTATCATAACCTGCCCCACACAAACTATAATCTGACTCGATGGTAAACAGTCATGTTATGGTTGATAATTTACTGTGAGTTGTGCACTTATCCAATAATGGTTCATCAAAATCTTTTAAAAGTTTTAAAAACCTAACTGCATCTATATTTAGTTCTTCATCTAAAAGGGATGTTATATGAACCTTCATTTGAATAACTATGATTCATTCTCATTGTATTTATCATCATAGATACTCTTAAATGGATTACTATTATCATTTGTAAACCCATGTTAGTAGAACTGGAAGTTGAGCCAACCATCTTTTCTAACATGATTTCACGAGGAACATAGAATTTTTCATATGCATACCAATATAAATGTTACTTGACAAATTATTTTTTAAGTAGATGCATTATCACAATATCTTTATAGTAGAGGTTTTTATTGTTACACTTTATATATAAACATATAATTCTACTTGTACTAATATTCTTTAGTTTATAAAATATAAAATTAATAAAACTTTCAATCCTTAAAAATAATCTTTTCTATACAACTATTCTGGAAGACCATAACCATCATAAAAATAAAATAAAATAAACCTTGCCACACTTCTTATTCAAAACCAGTGCCATAAGGTTTAAGTGTCATCGAAAATAAAATAAAAGTTCATTTCTTTCTTTTCAATTATCAGTTGTAATAAGCCTATGTTAATCTGGTAACATGAAAGGTTATGAAGATCCAACTATGAACCAAAATTAAAGAAAGAAGTTTGTTAAATGGAGAAAGGCTTCTAGTTTGAGATGAAAAGTCACTTCCTTGTTTCACCTAAAGGGAAACAAATGAGTCAGATTAAATAAATAAAAAAGGAAGCAAATAGCATTTTCAAGGGCTATAAATCAAATTATAAGGAAAACCTGATACTGCCCAGAGAATCTTGTAAGTTGGCTTTAAGTTAACTTCATCAAACTTAATACAAGCATTTTCGGAGGCAACATGAAGTGATGAACTCTAAGCCAAGATTATTCAAAGGCAATTATGCATAGAGTTGTCTCCCTCTCAAGTTCCACTTCACAACTTTAATAACGAATCAAATGCAATCACACACCCAAGAGCTAAAATGAAAGCAAGCAAGCAAGCAAAAACTAATTCCAATTACATCAAAGAAGTGTCAGTGGCAGAAGAGAAGAGCATCTTACTCTAGGATAGGATAATGTTTCAATATATGATCCACTGCTTTTCAAGAAGGCTTCAAAGATTTTCCACCTTACCGTCTAAGAGATCAAACTGGAATTGAAATAAATAAAATTCCAAAATATTGCCAGTGCATTAACATGTATCCTACAAGTTTTATAGTTTTAGAATATAGCACGAAAACTGTATCCAAACATCAATCAGCCAATAACTAACCATGGAAACTGTAAGAAACCATAGTCAAAACCCTAGAAAATAAAAATATCAGAAAATCAAAAGTTGAATATGTAATTGAGGAACACCTCCAAGTTGAATCGAAGCCACAGAGAAAATTATGGAGTTTTCAATTAATTGAGAAGCTAGGGTTTTGGCTTTAAGAATTGAAGGCTTCTTACTATTCTCTCTTCCTGTTCTTGTTTCGTTTTTGTGGAGATAATTGAAAGAGTCGTTGGAGCAACGGCTACATGTACTGGAAGATGAAGAAAAGTCGGCTGGTTTTTGCTGTCAGCCGGGTTTTGGCTTTTTTCAATACATGTAGGAATGGCTTCTTTGTAGGAGAAATGGCATTTTGCCATTTTCCCCGTTGGAGTGAGTTGAATAGAGATAAAAAGCCAAAAAAACTGCATTTTTTCAATTTGGCTTTTCATTTAGCGTTATCGTTGGAGATGCCCTAATAAAATACAGTGGATTGCAATAATAGATGAACAAGAACTCATTTTTTTGTCTCCTTTTTTCTGCATGGACGTGGCTTCTCCCCTTCTCTTTTTTGAATTTCTTAACCTGAAATCATGTTTTTCAATTCAACCCTTGTCATTGCATGCTTCTCTTCTTCGTTACTTGTTGTACTTGAGGCTGAGTTTTTAGTGATCCAACTATATTGTCATAGAATTTGCTTTGTATATTTGTTGTTTTTTTTACCTCCCTTTCACACTACCAATTAATTATTGGGAATTTTTTCTGTTGTAATCTGCCTTGATTGTGTAAGTTATTTTAAATTTTTCTCTTTGATTTTTTCATAGTTTTCTATATTTCTTCGATTGTGGAGCTCCACAGGAATTCAGCTTCAATATTAGTGGTACTAATTAGAGTTGGTTTTGGTTTGGTTGCTAATGCATTGCCATAAGTTGAGAATAATTAGGCGACTTAACTTTGGTTTAGCCAATTCTTTTTTATTTATATGTGTGGGGCAATATACAATAGTTACGGTAAAGAATATAATACTAGAATAGTACCTATAATATTTCTTATATAGTATACATTCTATAATATGCTCCCTCAAGTTAAGGGTGGAGGATCAACCTGAAGCTTTAAACGAAAAGCAGTAAACGAAGCAATAGAAAGTGGCTTAGTAAAGACATTTGTAAGTTGATCATGAGATAAGATAAAACGAATCTGAATCTCCTTCTTCACAACTCTATCGCAGACAAAATGATAATCAACCTCAATATGTTTTGTGCGAGTATGAAAAAATAGGATTCACAGATAAATAAGTGGCATCAAGGTTATCACACCAAATGATTGGAGCAGAAATAGACAGAATCTGAAAATATGTTAATAAATACTAAAGCCAGATAACCTCAGCAGTACCATCTACTAAGGCTTTGTACTCAGCTTCAGTAGAGGAGCGAGTAACTATACGTTGCTTACAAAATAACCACTTGTAGTTACTACTTGCCCAATCTGCATTTGTAAAGCCATGTAATGCAAAGGAAGGACTACGAGTAATATGCAAGTCATGTGTTGGTGAACCCTTAAGAGAACACAAAATGCGTTTAATAGCAACCCAATAAGAATATGTAGAAGCATGCATAAACTGATAGACTCTATTAAAAACAAAGCAAATATCTAGTCTCATAAAAGCGAGATATTGAAGAGCACCCATAATTTGACGAAAGCATGTAGCATTATAAAACAAAGGATCTGGCAGTATGATGGCTTTGGATGTAGAGATAGAAGTATCAATAGGTTTGCAAGATATCATACCAGCTCAAGTGAGGATGTCAAGTGTATATTTATGTTGTTGTAGCAAAAGACCCATACTAGTAGACTGAACCTCAATACTTAAAAAATAATGAACAGTACCCAAGTCGCGAAGCTTAAATTCTGAGCTCAGCAATTGTATAAAGCGTTGAAGCAGAAGAGAGTTGTTACCCATAAGCAAATATATCATCAACATATACCAGAAGATACCAATTATCAGTACCAACATAGAAGATAAATAATGAGGTATCCACCTTGGAGGTGCGAAAACCAATGGATAGTAGAAAGTCATTTAGATGAGTGTACTAAGCCTGCGGAGCCTATTTTAAACCATATAGAGACTTATACAATCTACACATATGAGAGGGGAGAGCAAAATCAACAAAACCTAGAGGTTGTTTCATGTAAACCTCTTCGGCAAGGACGTCATTGAGAAAAGCATTATGGATATCAAGTTGATGAATTTTCCAATCACGCGAAACCGCAATGAAAAAGACTAATTTGACGGTCGCTTGTTTGATAATAGGATTAAGAGTTTCAGAGTAATCAATACCTTCTTGCTGAGTGAAACCTCTAGCAATTAGGCGCGCCTTATACCTCTCAATGTTGTCATCAACTATACGTTTAATCATGTACACCCATCGACTACCAACAACTTTCATTGAAGGGTGAAAAGACACTAAGGTCCAAGTTTTGTTAGCGCGTAAGGCCTGAATTTCCTAGCGCATTTCACTATGCCACACCTCATACCTATTAGCATCATTAAAAAAAAAAGGGGTCATAAGTAGGAGGAGATACTACTCGACTAATGGAAGCAACAGTGGCGGTGGTAGTTGTTGTGGATAGTGTTGTTTTTTGCTACCTAGGATAGTGGACCATATGATGTTGACGACTAGCTGGTCGTGAAGGAGAAGAGCTTGTACCTGGAAGTTACTGGAGAGGATACGAGGAGAGATCTACACAGAGTTGCAAGCCGGTTGGAGAGTATGCGGAGGGACTGGTCGGCACAATAAACACCAGTGAACCTATTGTAGAACTGGTCTGTTCTGCAGCAGCAGACCTGAAAACATGAACATTTGTCGATGAAGAACCTATTCCTGCATAATGATCATTGGAAAAACAAGTAGATGGTGACAGTATGGCAGGGTTGGGCAGTGATGAAGTGGTTGCAGAATCTGTGGGCTAGGTGGGTCTGTTGGGGTGTGACAAATGGCAGAATAGGGGTGTTAGTTTGGCAAGGTTGTGAAGTAGTAAGCTAAAATATTTAGGGAGGATTCAAGGGTGGGAGGTGTGTAGGTTGTGTGGAGGGTACTGGTGTATATGTTATCTGTTCAGAATTCATAAAAGGAAAGACATCTTCATGAAAAAGAATATGACGAGATATATAAATACATTGAGATGTTAAATCAAGACAACGATAACCAAGATGAGATGAGCTATACCCTAAGAACACATATGGAGAGGAACAAAAATCTAATTTGTGAGCATGATATAGATGCAAAAAGAGGAAACAAAGACACTCAAAAGTACGTAGAAAATTATAATCAAGAGTACGACAAAACAAACACTCAAATGGAAATTTATTTTGGAGAACAAGAGTAAGCATGTGATTAATAAGATATACCGATGATTCAAAAGCATAATTCCAAAATCATAATAGTGCACTACATTGGCCTAAAAAAGTGTGGCCAATTTCAACAATATGCTGATAACGATGTTTAACGATGCCATTTTATTCATAAATATGAGGACAGATTAACCGGTGATGAATACCAATAGTCTGAAAGAATTGATTTAACTTACGATATTCACCACCTCAATCAGTTTGAACATATTTAATCTTAAGTGAAAATTGATGCTAAACAAGTGTTTGAAAACGATGAAAGATGGAAAATACATCAGATTTGGCAACAAGCGAATAATATCATATATGTTTGGTATGCGCATCAATAAATATAACAAAGTAATGGAAGCCATCATAAGAAAACATAGGGGCAGGACCCCAAACATCATGTCGATGACGACGCTTCACGGTGCCATTTTATTCATAAGTATGAGGATAGATTAACCGGTGATGAATACCAATGGTCTGAAAGAATTTATTTAACTTATGATATTCAACACCTCAATCAGTTTGAACATATTTAATCTTAAGTGAAAATTGATGTTGAACAAGTGTTTGAAAACGATGAAAGATGGAAAATACATCAGATTTGGCAACAAGCAAATAATATCATATATGTTTGGTACGAGCATCAAAAAATATAACAAAGTAACGGAAGCCATCATAAGAAAACATAGGGGCAGGACCCCAAACATTATTAAATATTAAATCAAGTGGGGCAGTAGTTTTGTGACCCGTAGGTCGCAACGACAGACTCGACGACTTGCCTAATGGACAAGCTTGACACTAAGCAAGAGAACGTCTAGAAGTAAATACTATTTTATTGTCAGAAACTAACAAATTTAAAATGCAAGGGGTTGGATGACTCAAACAACGATGCCACATATCGGAAATTGTGGAGATACAAGGAGACTAAAATGCTTGAGGAATGGACATGAAAGAAGACTCGGAGAGGATATAAAGACCATCATTACTCTAACCGGAAAGGAGAACTTCCTTGGTGATGAGATCCTTGACATAAAACATATAAGTGTGAAATTTAAAATAAACATGATTATCACGACATAATTTTTGAACAGATAACAACGATTTGGTAATATAGGGCACATGAATAACATTAAATAATGTAAAAAAGTGTTTTGAGGAATGTAACGTAGTATGTCCAACATGTGATATGTCAAGTCCCTTACCGTCACCAAAATGCAAATGATCATTACCAAGATAGGTTACAGAATCGGTCAGAGTTGCAAGATCAAGTGTGACATGTTGATTTGCGCTGGTGTCAGGGAACCAAGTCGTAGCAGAAACATTCCCAATAACATAGTGAGCAGAGGGTTGCTGGGTACTGCCATAAAACTAGGGACAATGAAGAGCTGCATGACTGAAATTTGAGCACAGTTGGCAGCGAATATTCTGTTGTCCAGACCATTGTCCAGCCCTTGTGTTGCACGTATTCTTCTACCAATTATTTGTGACACGACCAAAAGATTGATGTCTCTCCCAAGTGCAGGAGTGTCGAAGTAATAAATAACTTAGCAAAACCGAGGTCGAACCATAGGGAGGTGAGCTATATAAATTATAAATTATAAATAATAATGATGATGATGATGATGATGATGATTTAAAGAGGACTTTGATATGAAAAGACTAATATGAAGACTAAACAATGATAAAAACAGTTGTTAAGGTTAGAGGATCCATTAATAGTATTAGAAATAAGTAAAGTATAAACTCTTTTATTACTCAACTAGAAACCACACACAAAAAAGGTTCCAATCGGATGATTTATCGTTAATGGCTCATTATAAAGTATTAACATGATCAAATTAACTATCTTATTTTAGTAACACCATACTTATAAATATCATCAGACATTCATGTTGCTAACTTATGTTAACAACAAATCAAGTTCCTAGCATAACAATGATGTTGGCCGAAAACTATGAAGGATCAATCATTTGATGTACCAAGTGTTATACAACACAAATCTAGATTAACCATTTAACAAGTAAGGTATTACGAATTGGTAAGATAAAAAGATAAGACATATTAATAGCAAACTTTCTTGGATATAAACATTGAAGTCCATGTTGAGTTTATATTATACCTATTCTAACACCATTAGTGAAACCTTTTCACCTTGACATAATTAACTTAGCTAAACATAATGAAGAAGAAAAACATAAATAAACAATATAAGAACATAAACATGATATAAGTTAATTAAGTATAGGAAAGGAAATGAAAAAGCATAAACAAGAGATTAATATAACATGAAAGAAAACTTGAACATTATAAAGATATAAAGAAAGAAAGTAAGAACATGATCTTGATTTGAAAACTAAAATGACTAAATACATGGAAAATGCCTTCTTTTATAGGCTAAAATTCAGAACTATTAATTGGTTGACAAACTATTTGGTTGGTGGCCAACCATTGACTTGGTGGCTGGTTTTTGATATTGTTGGCTGGCCAAAACATTATTGCTAACATCAGAATTCGAGCAATTTCAACATGAAAGTTGTGGGAAATTGTCTCAGCTTTCCAACAGAAAAAACAAGAGATCATTTGGACTTCTAGAACTCAAGATATGAGCTGAACACCGAACAATGTCTGAGCTGCAAGACAGATTTCGACTTCTCCATTGTTGCTAAGATTTGAACTTGAAAACGGCAGAATTGAGTCTTGGACTCTCATGAAAGTTTTAGGTCCATGTCTTAGCTTTCCATCCATATAAACCAGACCTAAATCCAAGGTTTACAACTCCAGTTATGATCCAATAACCGAATGGTGTTCCAGTTTGGAATTGAACTAGCATCTCTTCTCTTAGCTTAGTTCTCTTTTTGTCTCTTCACTTTCAATAGTTAATCACATCAATCAATCCTTTGAATTATGAGATAAATCTACATTCAAAATAAGCATTTACCATAAATTAAAGATACATTATATTATCAGACTTGTTATTATAAAACATGCTTTAATTAGAGAATTTAATGATACTTTAATGCAATATGATGATATAAAGCCTTAATGAGAATGCATTTTTAAGTACTAATCAGTTTGGCCTGCAGTCGGCAGCAAATTGGAACATGTTCTAGTGATTATAGTGGTTGTTGTTGGAACGCCAATTGCCACGAGAACGCCCCTTGTTATGACTAAAATGTGAGCTGTGATGAGATATAGCAAGATGAGCAAAGGGCTATGGTGTTAGCAGCAATGGTGGCTATTATAACGACCCGACTTTTTCAAGGCTAAAATCGATGGAATTTTATTTTTTTAGATCCGGTTCTGGATGTTTTTCACCATATCATTTTAAATATTTATAATTGCATTCTATTCAATAATAAGGCACAATCCACGTAGGATCACGTAAATCAACATTCTTATAAAACGGATTCACAATACGTATGCCCATAATATTATATCTCCATACACATGCCCAAATTTATAATAGCCCAATCAACATCTCATAATCAGTTTAATATTCATCGCAAGGCAATAATATATCCACCTTAAATAGGTTATTTCAGAACATTAACATTTTTGTCATTGTTTCAACATTCATCAAGAACTCGATCGACCTTTCGTAGTCATTTCAATAATCATCAAGAATTCAATCAAACACTCCATCGTCCTTACATCATTCAACAAGGATTTAATAATATATCATCATAAGTAAATAATTTCAAAACATGAACACCATACGAGAAAAAGGTGGAAACCACCTACCTACTCCACCAGTGAGTTGTCCTTGTCCTGACGATGATCCGATCCTGGCCGCACCACTTAAGACATCAATTACCACAATTCAGTACATTTACATCCTTAAATCACATTCATTACCATACTTATTTCAAGAGTCCATATGTTCACATTCAAGTGTTCTGCATTTAACACCATCATACAATGAAATTGTTACAAACATTTAAGTCATTTCTGCCCGGGGGTCTATTGTAGAAAATCAGCAGCGAAACTGATTCGCTGCTGGCCATACAATTCAACAGTGAACTGTTTCACTGCATGCCACAAAATTCACTAGTGAAAACTGGTTCCCTACAGGCCATACAATTCGGCAGTGAAAATTGTTTCACTACAGGCCCCACACAATTCAGCAGTGAACCACAAATTCGCTGTAGACATCACACTTTCGACAACCAGTGCTAATTTGTTGCAGCAAACACACTTTTGACAGTGTATGCTAATTCGCTGCAGACAACTCAATTTCGGCAGCCAATCACAAATTCGCTACAAAACATACACTTTCGACAATGAACGTTGATTCGCTGCAGATAACTCAATTTCAGCAGCGAATCATAGATTTGCTGCAGACAACACCCTTTCGACAGCAAACGCTGATTCGCTGCACGCAACACCCTTTCGATAGCCAACGCTGATTTGCTACAGGCAACACCCTTTCGACAGCGAACGCTGATTCGCTGCAGACAACACACTTTCAGCAATGAACGTTGATTCGCTGTAGCCAACACACTTTCGATAGTGAATCACAAATTCACTGCAGAACACACACTTTCAGCAGCAAACGCTGATTCACTACAGCCGACACACTTTCAGCAGCAAATGTTAATTCATTGCAAACAACTCAATTTCGGTAGCGAATCACAGATTTGCTGTATACAATACAATCTCAACAGCGTATCATAGATTCGCTGTAGAGTCACATGAGTTTAGCATGAACACACATGCACTTTCAATTCTAGCACATAATCTGTTACTAAAATCCAGCAGACACGTGATTTTAACATCAACACACATGCATTTTCAATTCCAGCACATAATCAGTCACTAGATTCCAACATAGTTTAATGATTTTAACATCAACACATACATGCATTTTCAATTCCAGCACATAATCAGTCGCTAGATTCTAGATTACAATAAAGTTTAATGATTTTAATATCAACACACACATGCATTTTCAATTCCAGCACATAATCAGTCACTAGATTCCAACAGTGTTTTATGATTTTAACATCAACATACACATGCATTTTCAATTCCAACACATAATCAGTCACTAGATTCCAACAATGTTTTATGATTTTAACATCAACATACACATGCATTTTCAATTCCAACACATAATCAGTCACTAGATTCTAGCAGAGTTTCATCAACACACATATGCATTTTCCATTCTAACACATAATCAGTCATTAGATTCCAGCAAAGTTTCATGATTTTAACATCAACACACACATGCATTTTATTACACAAAGCATTCTGGCCAACTCTTCTACTAGGGCCGGTCCTCTTTCATGTTTTGTTCATTCCATTCATTCTTTTTTCTTTCTTTGTTAAGTGTTAAGTGTTCTGAAGTCTCAAGAACAATAGGAAGGAAGTTACATGACCCATACCTGTCAAATCTAAGTAAGTTTAGGGAAAGTTTGACAGTAGTCTTTCTCATCTCTTTCTGGTTCTCCTCTTTCTTTTTCCTCTCTCGATTTCTAGCCCCTTTCTCCTTCCCTCTAAGTAGTTGTTCAATCTTCTCTCAATATCTTAACTCTCCCTCACACACATTCAAAGATGCACTCTTTGTTGGTTTGGTTTAAATTTCCGTTAAAAGGAGGAAAAGAAGGGAAACATGCAGCTGCTGCAAACAATTTTAGGAAAAGTAAGAGGACAGGAGCATGCAGCTCGTTTTAGGAAGATCGTCCCTTTCTCTCTCCTTGTATTTATAGCCTCAATAAGTGGGCTGGGGTGTTTGGGCGTTGGACCAAAGTTGTCCTTATCCCCATTTTCGGTTATCTTGGGCTGGTTTCTATTCTCATTCTCCCCTAGGATAGGCCAGTCCAACAAAAAATTTTATTAGGTTTTACAATGTCGCTGCCGATTCAGAAATCGGCAGCCAAATTTTGCCACTGCCAATTCAAAAATCGGCAGCCAAATTTTGCCACTGCCAATTCAGAAATCGGCACTCAATAATTGTGTCGCTGTCGATTCAGAAATCGGTAGCAAAACTATGCCACTCCTGATTCAAAAATCGGCAGCCAAAATTTTTTGCAATGCCGATTCATAAATCAACAGCCAAAAACTTTGTTGTTGTCGATATAGAAATCAGCAAAAAAAAACTTTGTTGCTGTTGATTTAAAAATCAGCAGCCAAACTATGCCGCTGCCGATTTAGAAATCGGCAGCCAAAAACTTTGTCGCTGGCTATTCAGAAATCGACAGCAAAACTACAGCGCTACCTATTCAGAAATCAGCAACCAAAAACTATGTCGCTATCGATTTAGAATGGTAGCAATGGTGGAGTCATTTCGGCTTTACTTTTCTTTTTTTTTTGGTGTTTACAGCTACGGCTGTAGAGATGGAGACAGTAGAGAGGGATTTGCATCCATGAAATAAAAAGAGCTCTTGTGCAGAAATTCATGGGTAAGAAGGTGGCTGTAAAGGTCAACATACAACAACGGTTCTGCTTTGGTTTTAAGACTCGTTACCAAGTCTTTGAACTCACCACGAAGGCCATGAAACACATATAGATTAAAGTCTTTAAGAGAAATGGGTCGGCCAGCAGCAACCAATTCGTCAAATAACGATTTGGCTTGTTGCATGTATATACTAACCAATGACTCACCTTATCGAAGATCTTAAAAGGAACCATGAAGTTGCATGATGCGAGAATTAGACGAAGACGCAAGAGCTTTCTCATGAGTGCACAAAACGCATCGCGAGGTATGACAATCTACCACGAGATGCAATACATCCACAAAGAGAGAGAAAGCAATGCACTCAAAATAAGATGATCTTGTTGCTTCCAACAAAGGAAAGAAAGGTTGATTATAGAGGATGAACTAGCAGAACCGTCACAAATATGAGATGGAGGACACGACACTGAACCGTCAATAAAGTGAAAAACACCTTAACCAAAAAAACAGGGTTGCATCTGCATTCGTCAATAGAGATAATTTATATTTATAAGTTTCAACAAAACAACTTGGTGGGTGTTGGATAGAGCAACGATAGCAGAAGGTGGTGTTCCTATAATGTGCAGAGGAATGACAGAAACATGCGAGGAGAAGTCACTAACGTGTTCTGCAAGCGAAGGCTGCTGCTATTGAGGAAGAACACCACCGGCAGGAGATTGTAAATGGCTGACCAACTCAGTTGCACCACCAGTGGTGAGGGAGAAGTTGGCAGCAACAGTAGTAGAGTTCATTTAGAAAAGGAAAAGAGAAGGTCAGTTGCAAGGGGAAGAGGGAGAGAAGAGTTTTAATGGCAGAAAGCTCTGATACCGAGTTGAGAATAATTAGGAGGCTTAACCTTTAGTTGAACCAATTCTTTTCTATTTATATGTGTAGGGCAATATAAAATAGTTACGGTAGAGAATACAACACTAGAGTAGTGCCTATAATATTTCCTATATAGTATACATTCTATAATACCATACAACTAGACTTGTGTATTCAACTTTTTTCACTTCCTTTTTACATTCTTAAATTGATTAGTTTTAGTTTTTTTTTTCTTAAGTTATCTCCTTCATAATGTATATATTTTTCTTTTCATTTTTGGGTGTTCCATTATTGTTTGATGAGATATGGAGTTTTTGTAGGGCTTCAGTTTTACTAATATCTGCTCAGGTCTTCCTTTCCTTTTTTTTTGGCTCATCTTTGTAGAATAGGAAATATTGTGTTCTTTGATGTATTGATTTATCATGTGTAATATGCTACATTATAATACATATGTATTGCCCTAATCATATAAATAGTAGAGGTGGCTACCTGATTATGTTAGCCTCTTAATTATCACAAACTTTGTTTCAACTTGGTATCAGAGCTGATTTATCTAAACAGATTTACGGCTTCCCCTCCTTCACCTTCTTCTCCAAACAGCAGCAGGATTTTTGTTTTCGTCCTTCATGATTAATTCTACTAGATTAATTCTCTTCTGAAGCAAACATTATCTCCTTCTACTACAGACATGTTGAAGTCTGTTTTTCCCTTCCCTACTACTTTTTCTTTGCAACGATTAAGTGCTCTACACGATTAACATCTTCCCCTATACTGGATTAAGTTTTTTGTTGGACAAATGATTAAGTGTTCTACAATTCAGTGTTTTACTCAACTTTTGTCTTCTGTCTTCTTAACAAATATGGATCCTTTAGTTTTTGCTGCAACTAGCATCAATGTTAATTTTTCTTCTCCCAACACCAATGTCAGCGCATCCTCTCCCAACATCAATGCAACTATATTCCCCTCTACTGTGATAGCAGCTATTATTCCCCTCTCCAACACACAACAAGTCATCAACCTAAAACTCAACAACAACAATTATTTATTTTGGCGTATGCAGATGAAGCCATAACTAATTGGCCAAGGGGTTTTCTTGTTTGTCCATGGCTCGTATACATGCCCATCTTCGCATAACCTGTCCAGTGACCCTTCTGTCGCCTTTGCCAGCATTAGTTCTGGTCCTTCCCAAGTGTGTCTAACATAGAAACAGCAAGACCAACTCATCCTCAGTGCTCTACTCTCATCGCTCTCCATTGATGTTCTTTATCTTGTAGTGGATTGCCCCATTTCAACCAATGTTTGAAGCACCTTAGAATGTGTTCTTGTTTCTTCATCCAAATATAAGATTATACAATTGCATGGCTCTCTTCAAAACCTTCATCAAGGTGATGATATTGTCATTCTCTACTCGCAGAAAGCTAAGGGATTTTTTGATGAATTAGCCTCAGCCGGCAGACCTATCTCCCTCACTAATTTCAACCTTTATGTTTTTCAGGGCCTTCATGGTGAACTTCATGATTTGGTTACAAGTCTGTCAACCAAAGTTGAGCCCTTTGCTTACTTTAAACTCCATAGTCACTTGTCTACACACGAGTTTTTACACAAGAGCTCTCTTTAATGTATTCTGATTATTGCACCGCTGCTGCTCACACCTTCGCAACCTCCCTCTACCTATGTTGCACAACGTACTTTTGCTAGATTTAATGGCAGTGGCTCCTCTCCTCATTGGGGTAGAGGAAGGAGAGGAGATTGGAGGGGACATTCTTACATCAACTACAACCAATATAATGGGCAGTCTTATCGTGGCAACAATGGGGGTTCCTTTGGCAAAACAACCATAACTATGGTAGCAATTGGAAGCAGCAGAAGTCAGCAAGGCAGAACCAGTGGCCACGACATGTTAAATGCCAACTTTGTAGCATGATTGGGCACTCTGCATAATAATGTTCACAGCTTGTGCATCATGGAAATCAAGCCTCGGCCAACCTTTCCTTTAGTGATGCTTCAGCAGCGAATTCTGTCACTTGGTTTCCAGACACAGGTGTGAATCAACATGTTACTCTAGACATTATTGGTATGACACATGCAGAATCTTATGTCGGTAATGATCAATTGTATGTTGGTGATAGTAAGGGACTTGTTATATCTAATACAGCTCATAATATTTTGCATACTCCAAAACGAGCCTTTACTTTGTCTAATATCTTACATGTTTCACAAATTAAGAAAAGACTCGTATCTATTCAATAATTTTGTTATGAAAATTGTGTTTTTTTTTAGTTTCACTCCTCTTTTTTCTATGTCAAGGATCTCATAACCAAGAGAGTTCTTCTTTTCGGTCAGAGTAAAGATGGCCTCTATATCCTTTCGAAGTCCTCTACCATGTTTATGCCCCAAGCCTTTCTTTCCTCCCTCGTCACAGTCTTCAGCCCAACAGGTAATGTCTCGCCCTACTCTTAAGCCTCTGAATTTTAAGGAGGTTGATCATTTCATGTGCCGGCATACTGGCATGAAGTCTGAAATTACAGCTTTACATGCCAATAGTACTTGGTCTTTGGTACCATCTGATCCATTGCGATGATTTTGACTCCTCATCTTGCAATAAAAGGTAAATGGGGTCTTAGAAATTATTTTTTTTAATTGGAGTGTTTTTTCAATTTCTTTACCAATTAAAGGTTTATTGAGATTTATGAGGTATGTTTTAGGTGGAAAAAAAAAGGTTGAAAAACATTTTTGTTTACATCAAATGAGGTGGAGCTTAACTTTCTAGTCATATGAAGTGGCCGGAGATCATGCTAGTAACAACACACATCTGCCACTACAGGTAACATGTCATTTACTTTGTATTATTTTTTTAAAATGTCATTTGCTCATTTAAAATAAATAAAGAAAGAAAGAAAGCTATCGAGGCATGCAGACCCACACACGTTTAACCTCATCTCTTATGGGCTAGGCACGTTGACCTACTTAGACTTAAGCGTCTGGCCTCTTTTTATAAAGGCTTTTATAGCTTTTTTTTCCCTTTAATTTTAATTAAATTTCTTTGAAATTAATTTATTACAAATATAGTAGAGATGTTGTTTTATTAAATATCATTCAATTTTTACTTAGTTTTCGAATAAGAATATATCATTTTTTTTAGTATTAGGGAGCATTCTTTTTGTATATCTTTGTTAGTTTTTTATTCTTTTTTTATATTTTATTCATTGACTATCATGCACATGTCTATTTTTATGATATTATAATTAAATAATAAAAAACGATTGGCTCCAAAATGTTTACTGCGACAGCACACAAATATGGTGTTGTTCTTAAGTTTGTAACACATTCGGGCCAAGATCATCACAACATTACATTTTATTTATTAAAATTTATGTTTATGGTCATGATGAGTTTTTGTTATTTTAAAAAAAAATTGAGTAAAAAAAATGTCATAACAAGTGCATTAACAATATAAGAGGTTTTAATTAAAAAATTTATTTTTATTTCAAATCATCTTTTTTTATATATATATTTATTATGATTGCTTTTTGGTTTTCATTAAATAAAGCACATGGCAATAAAAAAACATTTTTTTTGTTAAGAAAAATAGATTGATAAGAAAAGGATGAATTATACTAATAAATTATTTTGTTTCGATGTAATTAATTTTTTTTCTTA
>Ga0325410_1002712_pt1 | contig 19813 bp, 14 predicted proteins | sample PopdelMetagenome_16_FD_206182 | JGI IMG/M metagenome (GOLD analysis project Ga0325410, IMG submission 206182) | Populus deltoides microbial communities from Bellville, Georgia, United States - Xylem-PdIQD-R3 | ecosystem: Host-associated > Plants > Phyllosphere > Stem > Wood/Secondary xylem... | reverse complement strand
TAGATAAAGAGCGTGCTTCTTAACTTTTTTAACAAATAAAATGTCGGCAGGGAGTGCATAGCACACGCGAAAGCTAATCGATGGTGCTCTGCATGGAGAGCAATTAATTGAGCAAATCCTGCACTCTTAGAGATCTAGAAATATTCGATCTCGCCCACGCCTTTTTCTTTGACAATAATGCCTTTCAATTATCATATAAAAGGATTTAATTGACGCATCGGAGAGCCGAGAGCATGCACGGATTGTACCAACTTGGACTCGCTACATATACTGGTAGGACAATAAGTTTTGATATAGACGGACCAGCTAGCTAGCACATAGTTATAATTATTGGTGTTGCTCATGCATCTCCCCTTTGGTCACTGAAAAATCTGGTTGTTACGGTGACGATCTCTGCCGAGAAACCAAGTTGTGTATGATTTGGGCCATTACGAAGGACTAATAATTATATCCCCATCCTTCTGTGGACACGTCTGCCTCTGGCGATCTGCTGTCTTTTCTTCTGGGAATTAGAATGTATCAACTATACTCTTAGCAGGAAAAAACGAGTGGACATCCCCACTTGCTCATCTTCTATGCACGTAGACATGGTCACATCAAACGTGGGGCGACATTAATTATTGATTTATCATACACTCCAATTCCTAACCCAGTCATCATCAAATTGGTGTCTTTTCAAATCGGTTACGAATTTGTATTGTATATTTTCTAATGATAAGCACATGTGTATGTGAAAGAATCTAATCAAACAATTAATTGAAAACTAATTTTAGTTGGAACATCTACTGGATAAACAAAGGAAAAATTGCCTCGTATCTTCTCTTGGAATTTCAAGCAAATAATCAATTTCATGGAACACCAATTGATAATTAGTAACAGGTATGTGATATGAGGAGCAAACCAAGTAACATGCCAGTTGATAGTTATTTTCGAGTTGCAACTCGAAGATGGTGCTGGATAACTCAACAATGCATGATACTGGAGAAACATCTTAATCAAATTCCATGACCTTAACACAAATCCGAATTCTGTCCAGATCCCACAAATCAGGGTCCTCATATGTCTCAAAACAGCTAACCTACCTATGAACCTACTAGTAAATAGCTGAGCCATCGAATCCTTTTTGCGTTAATGGGATAGTGACTATTAGAGAATAATATAAATTATATATTGGGACTTCACCTAACAACTTAAACTATTAGATTGAGATGGTTATTTAACATGGTATCAGAGCCTTGATGACCAAGCGGTCACAAATTCAAATCTCACAATTTCTATTTATTTGATAAAAATTAAACACAAGGCAAAGTGGACCTGTGTAAGTTTTAAGCTCAAAGGGCGGCTTTCACTTGAGAGTGTGTGTTAGAGAATAATATAAATCATATCTTAGGACCTCACCTAACAGCTTAAACTATTAGATTAAAATGGTTCTTTAACAGTGACAAGGTTTGAACCATTTAGAGAGAATGTTTGAGTTAATGTTAATTAATTGTGGGAATTAAGAGAATGCTTAACTGAAACAAAGGCAACGAGAGGAGGCACAATCGATCACACGATAGGATTCTCTCCTCGGTAACTTCAAATTGAACTGAATAAAAACTTGATGTGGGTACTTGCTATATCGGCATTATTTTATGGGTTGTCTAGTGGGTGGAAAGCTTTGATGCCCCTTATGGGGACCATGTGGATGAACATGGTACCATAACCTCATATTTAAAAAATCAAACCCTATAATTGCACCATACTCGTCATTATTTTTAGCCACGTGTCTGATGGATAAGCTTGCATTGCATTATCTTCTTAGAAGCTTCATTTGTGGGAGCTCACACCCATCTTGGCTAAATGGATGATGCGGCATGATCTTAATTAGTTTCTTTCCTGATGATCATTTCACTTAATAATGGCATCGAAAAGGAAGGGCTTCGGTGGTTTTTGGGGTATCAAAAAACAATTAGAGGTAGCCAACGGATTGGATCGAGTGGTAGAAGTGGGCAGCGCCTTAATTACAACATGACATTTTATCGGCTCTGAACCTTATAAATTAAACACCATGTACCTTTATTGAAAATTTCACAAATCGAAATATGCATGGCTCCATGATATCGAATTTAAATAATATATAGTGAAAGATCCAAAGCAAAGATGCATATTAAAAAAACCAATCTGGACTGTTTTTGTTTTTTTTTTCAATTTGAATCATACTGTATTGGGAATTTTTTTTAAGTAAATTTTCTGTGCAAGGCGAAAATCTCACTTGTTGTTTGTTTAATTAAGGGTATATATATTAAATGATAAATATTATACATATATATGTATCTGTTTTATATCGATATTGAGCATATAAATATCATATTATACTAAAGAAAAATCTAAATGTTCTACTAATATATTTATATAATATAAATATATATTTAATTTCAAGTTAGAATTTCAAGTAAATTTAACAATATTCATATCTTAGAAAACATTAAAAAAAACATTTCTCTCCTTTAAATACAATATTTAATTATCATGTTTGAATTAAAATATATATATTCTATATTTAAGTGGGACTGAACCAATAGTCCACGTGCTTAGAGGAAAATGCTTGTTGCAGAACAGAAAAGGAACTTTGGAAGGCATGGATGTTGCTGTCCCTCTCTCCACTTAAACCTCTTTGAAAAAAAAACAAGGAAAAAATGAGGGATGTTAAGTACTTTATGCGAGCAAAGCAAAACAAAAATATAGAAGTGACGGTTGCAGCCTTCCAGGAGCAAACGACCACCGTAGGGATTGCAAGTTTGAATCAAGTATAAATCACGTTTCAAAGTATCAAGAAGAGTTTATTATTTCTCTTATATTGAACGAGGAATACAAGCAAATATATATAGTACTGGAACAACCAACCATTTCCTACAATTAAGCTATTCTGCCTATAATATTACTTCTGTAATTAGGAAAGAAATAGTATTGTTCCTCTAATTAATCTATCCTACCATATACATTAATACTAAGAAAGGAAAGAATTCTGCAGAACAAGAAACCTGTAGAAAGGGAAAGAATCATAAGGAAGAGGAAAGAATCATAACATTTCAACATTGATAAGGTTAAGGTTTGATATATACGATCTTTGCTGGTCTTAGTTTTTTTGTGTTCAATTCATCCCATGTAAGGAAATCTAGAAATAAAATAGATTAATCAGTACATTGATTGATTGGAAATCGGAACAATAAGAAAATAATAATAAATATTGCCATCCTAAGTAGTCATTCAACTTTTTTCTTCCTAGTAAGCATTTCATAAGAAAATAATAATAATGTCTGCACTGTGAAATGCTTAATGATTGCTTGTCGCTGTGGATGAGTTCTGATAATGAAAATTGAATTTTTAAATCCGGGATTTCAAGATGGAAAAATTAATAAAATCTGAATCCCATGGAAGATGTAGGGGTGAAAATAAGAAAAAAAAAAGAAAAAAGAGAGATTTATTTTCAAAAAGAAAAGAAAAGGGTGTACTGTTATTGTATCATCTGATTAGACATTTCTCTATTATTATTTTTCCTTAGAAAATGATATATGAATGGACTTGTGTTGCCTCTAATTCCACCCTTATCTCTAATGACTAGAGAAGGAGAGGCCACATGATATTCTTTATTAAATAGTGTTTATTAATATTATAAAAATATATTATTTAAATACTATTAGAAAATTCTCGACCATCTTATTTGATATAAAATAAAATACATGAGAATAAAATAATCTCATAAAAAAAAATATCTGAAACTTAATTACAAGCAAATCAAATATTGAAGAACGAATGGAAAAAAAATCTATTTTTCAAAAAGGATGGAAAAACATAACTTTAGTTGGTATGTTAAATTGATGACTAGCTTGCGAGATTGGTACAACCCTGTACAGAAGAATATAAGAAAAACAACGGAGATCATCTCAAGCAAACTAAGGGATCGTTTGGGAACGCAGTTCAACCCACGTTCTTAAAAAAATTGATTTTTTTTGCTTAAAATTAATATTTTTTTAGACCGTTTTGATATATTGATATCAAAAATTATTTTTAAAAAATATAAAAACATTATTTGGATGCATTTCTGAATAAAAAAAACTTTGAAAAGCAACTGCAATCATACTCTTAAACACACTCTAAATAGTGAAAGGCTAAACTAAAAAAATCAATTGCAAAAAAATTAAAAAAATATCAATTGGGACTAACTTTATTGACCTGCGATCCAAGATATGAAATTAAAATTATAATATAAAAAGAAAAGTGGCAAGAATTATAAAGCTAAAGGTAAAATAATCTAAAGTTAAAGAATTAAATATAAAAAAAAACATAGAAAAAATAAAAATAAAATTTTCGTAACTTGGATTATCAAAACAGGTTACCCCATAAAAAAAACCATAAAAATCAACAAAAAAAAATTTCTCAATCATTAAAAATCAAAAAAAAAATACGTTTTTTCTCTGTCATTCAAGTCAATGGTAAGAACTACGGTTTTTTCTCACGATAGAGGATCCTGTTAGACGTCTTTAATTTTATTAATAACGAGGTTCTTTTATTGGGTTAAAATTACAAGTACATCAACTTTCCACAATTTCCTTTCAAAACTGGACAATTTGGGCAGTGTGGGCCCGAAACAATTCCATCTCCATTCCCGAGTACTCTTTCTTTTCCATTATTTTCAAGAACAAGAGAAAATACGATGCTGGAGAATTCCGAGGGAAAATTACTTTTCTTGAGGAGAATTCCAAATAAAAGTTGTCAAAGCAGATTTCTAAGATTGGTTTTATGATTAGGGACGCTGAGCATGTAGTTGGTGGATATAATTTTTTTAATGAAAAAACCGTAAAGAGGTTGAGATATTTGATCATTGAATATATATTTGTAAAATTAATATTAAAATAATTTAAATTTGAGTTAGAAAAAATTGTTTTTCTTAGTTATTGTTGTTTTTATTTAGTTTAGAAAAATATCTTCCTGGTTTCATTTAGTTTAGAGAAAATTAAATATCTGTGATTAGTAATCTTATTTTTTTTAGTTTAATTATTTTTTAAAATGACTCAATAATTATTGACTCATCGAGGAAGATCAAAAACTAATATAAATAAAGTTGTTGAGTTTATATTTCATGTATTATACTTCTATGTAAAACCATACTGGGCTTCTTCTTATATGTGTTTCTGTCTGTTTCAACATATCTTGGAATCCCTCTCCATTTTCTTATCCCCTACCTTTCCCTCTTCCAAAAGACACAGCGCTCGTAGCAGAGATCAACCTAATCTCAGCAGACGCAAAGGAAAGAAAGTTTTCATTTTTACTCGGGATTTGTTTTGGTGACAGACAGACAGATAGAAAAAGAAAAACGATGCCTCTTCTCTAAATCCTACTTGAAAGGAAAGAGAGAATAAAAGCTGTCAGATACGGAAATATCCAACATTTATTTCATTTCCACAGGCCTCTTAATTCTTATCAGATGCCCTCCCCTCGTGTGCTCTCTTTTCCTTCCATTAATGCTCCAACAATCTTCTCCTCTCTCTCTGAAATTAACCCTCGTCATATACATATACACATACGCCCAGCTACTCGTGTGAGTACACAATACCACTAGATGTTACAGCACTAAGATATCTATCACAAAGCTCAATATCTCATGGCGGTTTCTGTTTGTCTTGTTCTCTTTATTGTTCTCCCAGCGATAGTCTTTATCGTTCACAGGAGTTCCCGGTTCCGGAGGCTCCGGCTGCCGCCGGGGAGTTTGGGTCTGCCCTTCGTTGGAGAGACTCTACAGCTGATATCTGCATACAAGACTGAGAACCCTGAACCGTTTATAGATGAGCGGGTGAACCGGTTCGGTTCGTTGTTTAAAACCCATATTTTTGGTGAACCGACCGTTTTTTCTGTTGACCCGGAAACGAACAGGTTCATTTTGCAAAATGAAGGGAAGCTTTTTGAGTGTAGTTACCCCGGTTCGATAAGCAACCTGCTGGGAAAACATTCTTTGTTGCTGATGACGGGTAATCTTCACAAAAAAATGCATTCCTTAACCATGAGTTTCGCTAACTCTTCAATCATCAGAGACCATCTCTTGGTCGATATAGACCGGTTGATCCGTCTCAATTTAGATTCTTGGTCCGACCGGGTTCTTCTCATGGAGGAGGCCAAGAAGGTAGCTTCTGTTATTTTATCTTCCTTCTAATTAAGAAACTCAGGACGCCTGTTCCTAATGATGCCACTGAGTTGACTCGGTGTTGGGTCGTTCCAGTTTACTTGAATGATATTATTGTTATTATGGGTCTCTGTCTTGTGATTCACGTTACAGGGAATTAAACTGGTGGGTGACAAACATTCCAAGCATGTTAGCAGCTTAGCATATAAAATTAAACCAGACTAGTAGTAAAAGTCACACTCACATACGCACGAATTACTTTTATTCCCTTAATTAATCATGCTTCTTGCTATTATTAATTTATTTTTGCTGTTATATACTTGGTTTTTCTGCAGTTAGAAGGTTCCATCTAACTAATTGCACGCCATTAATTAATTAGCAAGCACTTTACTAATTTTATCTGGGCCACGCCGTCTAATATTTTCCTTCTTCTCTTTGATCCGTTTTTCTCATTTTATTGTCTTGGGCATATGTTCTTTTCAGACTACATTTGAGTTGACAATGAAGCAGCTAATGAGCTTTGATCCATGTGAATGGACCGAGAGTCTGAGAAGAGAGTACGTGCTTGTTATTGAAGGCTTTTTCAGCGTGCCTCTACCCATCCTTTCCCCCACATACCGCAGAGCTATCAAAGTAAATATTCCTGTTTTTTTTTACCCCTCCACACTTTTTTCCATTTTAATCACCTTTGTATAATCAATGGAAAATGTCAATTCTTTTAAAAAAAAAATGGCTTAGGACGAATGTAAAGTAACCAAGATCATTGGTCGTTTTTTTTCCCCTTAATTTGTATTGATCTTTTTTCTGCCCTTGGATTTTTGAAAGGAACGGATCAAGGTTCGCCTTTTCTTTTTATTCATGAAAAAAGAGGGTTCTCACTGATGTTACATATTAATCCTGACGTACTTATCTGTTGAAACTTTGTAGGCTAGGACTAAGGTGGCAGAGGCTTTGAGTTTGGTAGTGAAGCAAAGGAGGATAGAGAGTGAGTCAGGAGAGAAAAAGAAAGACATGCTTGGAGCTCTTTTAGCTTCAGATGATCATGGAGGCTTCTCGGACGAGGAAATAGTAGATTTCTTGGTGGCTCTGCTTGTTGCAGGCTATGAAACTACATCTACAAGCATGACTCTTGCTGTTAAGTTCCTCACCGAGACACCTCTGGCTCTGGCTCAGATCAAGGTAAGTATTGTTGAATCACGTCTTCCATTATTTTTTCCCCCTTGTTATTAATCCTAACTAAGCTTAAACCTATTTTCCTCTCTTTGGGGGGGTTCTGGGGAGGTTGGAAGGCAAAAAAGTGAAGTACCATTTTTCTAGTGGACCCAGATTCCTATAATCATCTTGTTGGCCTCCATAGAAACCTTCTTCTTTTCTTTTTTTCTCCTTACATCATGTCAATTCTCAACCGTTCACATTGAGTGGTAGGATAAAGAGAGAACAAAAAAGATGAAACGGGTTGTTTGTTTCCTTCTCTCGCACGTGATCTATGCGAAAACTGTATGTAATAGGACCAAAAACCTTTGCCACACGAGTTCATACAAAAGGTCTCCTCTTGTAGGGGTGGTAGATGTAATTCATCGAGCATGTTGTCTTTTTTAAGAGATCGGGGAAGTCATCCAGTAATTCCATAAATCTCTTTAATGCGATCAATAAGAACATCGATCATTTTTTAATATAATGATACAGAGTATTAGTGTTAAAATCAAATATAATAGTATTATAGGAATTAATATATAACATAATGATTATATGGGGGTAGTAAATAAGCAGTGGAAATGTTGTTCAAACAGGAAAAAGAAAGAGGATTTTGAGATATATCAAAACTCTAATTATAAAATTATCAATAAATTCAACGACTAAATCATCAACAGTAATTATAATGTGCTGCCATACTTATCTTGAAAAACAAGTGAGCCACCACCTTCATCTTTAAATGACGAGTATAACACACTGTAGTCATTATTGGTAATTTTTTGTTGTTGGGTTCGTCTGATAAAACCAGTAATGATATAATTGAATTTTAAGTGCGCCTCCAAGATTTTTTTTTTTTTTTGCTATTTTTTCTTGTTGTAATAATTGAGTCTATTTTATAATTTCCATGAAATGCTCCATTTTTTAATGGTGATAAGTTTGAGTGTCTTCTGTCTCCATTCACTACTGTGTAATTTCTCTCATTTTTTCTGAAAAATGTTATTTTATTAAAAAAAATTACCAAAGTACTAATTTAAAATATATATATATATATATATATATATCAATTGTGTACCACCATTTTTTTCCACAGTGAAGTGACTGTATTAGGTTTCTATGATGTCGGTCAAAAGTAGATGCAAAAGTACATGAACGTCGTAAAGGTCAAAGTAGAACCCAACATTCGTCGAAGCGGACAAAATGATACCTTCTAAGAACCTGGCTGCTACCCTGAATTCCCTGTTCTTTTGACCAATTTGTCTTTCCCTAAATGACCTATAAGTCTAAAACACCCTTCATCAAATGATTCTCTTCTGGGTGGGTTTTTTTTTTCCGGTAGCTAAACATCCGGCGAGTCGTATTGGGATCATCGGAAACACTCGTCTCTGATTTCGATGAAGAAGATCATCCAACGGCGGTGACCGATGTAATGAAGTTTTTTACCCCTAGTCTTGCAAGCGTGTGAATCTGACCCTTTTTGTTTATTCCTAGGATTGCTTTGTTCCTTTGTGCCTGCGGTGTGATGGTTAAATCACAGCCGTTGGGATGCATTTGAATCAGTGTGGCGTGGGTCCGTGAGGGAACCGCATGATCATTGTCACCAGTTATCAAATTGGGCTTAGAAAATACTTTTTGAGTAATATGGATAAGACTTGCCCGTAGCTTAAGATGCCCACAAAAGCCCGCGGGCCACGCTTAAATAATTCTTTATTTCATTATTATTATTGTATTTGAACTGGCAGGAGGAGCATGAACAGATTAGAGGAAAGAAGGGCGAGGAGGGAGCTCTTGAGTGGAGTGATTACAAGTCAATGGCCTTCACTCAGTGTGTAAGATACATTTACATGACTAATTAGACTCATTAACAGGACTATAGGAACTTGATCTTGATTTAGCCTTGCTTAACTCTATTTTTTTGCGTTTATGCTATTTTTTTTCAGGTTGTTAATGAGACTTTGAGAATAGCAAACATAATAGGTGGGATATTTAGACGAACAATGACAGATATAAATGTTAAAGGTGGGAAGATTGTTCGTGGCATATTTATCTTTATAGTATATTTTACCAGCTAACAATATCTCTATCCTTAATCTATGCAGGTTATACAATTCCTAAAGGATGGAAGGTTTTTGCATCCTTTCGTGGTGTACATTTAGACCATGAATACTTCAAAGACGCTCGAACTTTCAATCCGTGGAGATGGCAGGTAAATCTCTTTGCTGGCTCATGTATTTCCTCTTTTTGATTACTTCAACAAGTGACGAGCGAGTGTTTTCAAAAAATAAATATTCATGAGCAGGACGACTCGGGGGCAACATGCCCAGCAAATGTGTTCACTCCTTTTGGAGGAGGGCAACGGTTATGCCCAGGATATGAACTTGCTAGAGTAGAACTCTCTGTTTTCCTTCACCACCTGGTCACCCGTTTCAGGTATCTCCTGCAATCTTTTTCCATCTTCCCCGTGCATGAAAGCCTATAAATATAATCTGTAGTGCTAACTTTTGTCTGTGAACTTGTATTTTCCAACAGTTGGACCCCAGCTGAACAAGACAAGCTGGTTTTCTTTCCAACTACGCGGACACAAAAGCGATATCCCATCAATGTGCAGCGTAGAAATCGTGTCTAAGCCATGTAAAAGTATTAGAGCAAAAGAGAAGTGATGTAGAAGAGCTGGAGTCCTTTTAATGATGGATCCAATAAAAGCAAGTCATAAGATAGAAGCTTATTTTGAGTTCTGGTATAATGGATACCATGAGTAGAGGTCTTGGGCTAGAGACGATTACTCAACTCCTACCGCGTCGACTCCCGTGCAAATTGACGACTATACCCTTGAATAAAAACATTCTCCCCGTTACTCAGGCCACCCACCCCAAGCTGTAACCGCCACTATATACTGTCAGTAACAAATAATTTTCTTCGTTGCATGCAGCAACCAGCTAGTGTTTAAATCTACTATATTAACTAAGGCGATCTTTCCTTGGAAATATTCTAAGTGGCGTACGTAATAGTAAGCTTGTTTTTTCAATTTAATAAAGAAGCATCGTACTCTAGAATCGGCCGTTTCTTTCTTCTGGACTGACGTTGTGATGAATCTAAAATCTTAAAAAGTTGAGAGTTAAGACGTCTGGTGCACCATGTGATCTACATTTTAATGCTACTGTTTGCTGGATGGCAATGCTTGCAAGTTGCAGGTCAAGATACTAGGGGACTCAAGCCTTTTTTTTTTTTTTTAAGATTTGGTGGTGGTGGTGTGAGTTTTAAAGGATTTGTAATTGTAGTTAATTTTTAAAAATATATTAAAATAATTTTAAAAACAATACATGAATGATCTAAAAATATAAATTTAAAATATAAAAAATAAGTAGTATTTTGAAAGATAAACTAAGGAGATTGAGAGGGTATAGCTGTCAATTAAAAAAATATGAGTGAGTGGGGGCTCAATTATAGCGTGAGTGCGATTAGCACCTCCTCCGGAGGGCAGATCCCCTTAGTGGAAGCCGGCAACCATCGCTCTCTTCTCATGAAAGATTGGGTTATCGGCTCTCTGGGCAGGTGGGACCTGAATCATCACATCACATGCAAACCTCTCACTCCATGCTTCAGCCCTAAATGTAACTTCCCTGCTGCAATTACTAATTTTGCAGCAGCTCTAGCCAAAAGTTGTAATCATTAGATACAACTTTGCCTACAAAAATATAGACTCCACCTTCACCTGGAGCCTGAGTAAAATAAATAAAAATAGGAATTGGATTATTCAACCATATAGACAGTATTTGAATTTGCTCGTCATGGATTCGGTCAAGGTACAAAATGAACTAAAAGCCTACTAAATATTATGATCGAGCAATTTATGCGTTTTGTAGGTGAGCATCTTCTCCTCGAGCCCCTCGAGTCCTGATTTCTCTTTATGTTGGACCCAGATCATGAACTCAATCATTTCTTCACTGGACGGCCGAAAAAATGCTATGAGCGGATAATTTTATTCGATACTGCAACCAGATTTTGAACGAGGACAAGAAGCAAACAATACGATTGCTTTAGGCTGAATATGCGGCGCTCATCTTGAAAATCCCATGATTTTTAGCATAACAGATATGCAAAATTTCAATTCAAAGATACAGGTACAAAGTTCCCTCTGCATTGCCATCCACACGTCAGTTTGATCAGTCTCTAATCATAACCACCAGAGTACAAAACTTTGATGGACATTTACTGATTGTTGTGTCTTATAAGTTTAACAACTACGGTAGAAAGAACTGGCCGTGCAGACATCCTAAAGTGACGTGCAAATGGTATAATTGTCATGAAACATCACTAAAATCAAGATGTGATGATGTCAAGTTGAAATTACTTTTCCCACATGCATCATAGCTCCAATCGTATGGATATCCTAAAAACTTATCACGATCAGTCATGTGAAGACGTAAACATTGATAATACAATTAAGGCTCTGACCTGAATGTGCTTTACTGCAGAATGCAAAAGTTCTTGACCAAAGCATCGGCCTCTAAGGGTGCTGAAAAAGATCACCAACTTTAGGTGGGCTTCATATTTGAGGCTGAGAAACCCATCATCTACTGCTTTCCTGATTTTTTAACACGGATTCAACAAGCTTAACTTTCTTTGTATTCTCACTATTGAGAAGCGAGAGTTTCGCAATTGAGGATTTCAGCTGCGATATTTGGGCATCTAGAGCATAATTCCTCCCCCCTGTTTTCATTTGCTGATTTGCTACATCACCTTTCGAAGATTGGGTGAACCTTCTCAGCCTTGCTCTTAAGGTATCAATGGAAGTAAGCAAAGCATCCAATTCAACTCCTGTAAAATGATCTGCAAAATAATTAAACAATACAGAAAAGCTTGTAAGGTGACGGCCACACTCGTTACAACCCACCAAAAGACAAAAGTGAATTGACTTCAAAATACTACAAGTACTGTTGTGTGATAAAGGTAAAAGAAAAGGATTTGACCAGTGATAAAGGTAAAAGAAAAGGATTTGACCACAGAAAGGAAATCAAAGTTCTGCACATGAAACGGTAATGGATGGGCCAAAATAAGAAATGTCTCTCAGAAATTTGCATAGTTTCATTAAAATAGTTGCTTTGAGCATAAAATTGATTACCAAGCTCAGACTTAAATTCACGTTCTGCTTTAGACAAAGGCTTCTTATGAGCCCCAGGCAAGTTCTTCAAGCAATGCAAGCGCTGTTCCAGAAGATTGTGTTGGTGCATTGCATTATTCATCCTGTCCTCCAATCCTGACTGCTTCTTCCTCACTTTTGAAAGCTTCTCCTGTGCTTCACCTAATCGAGCATGCTGATCGTCAATGATTCTCTTCAACCGGGGGCCATGATGCTCCAGTTCAAAGTAGACCTACAGTCATGAAGGATAGCATCCCCATACAACTGATTAAAAACCCAGTGCTGATCTGACAGTAGTATCTTAATAAAACTTAAATGTCTAGCCAATCTACCTCTAAGTATTTCAAATATAAGCAAACTGAAAAGTCAATCTTAATTGCCAAAGGCCTAAAAATAATTATTATAATAACAATTGCACTCCTGAAACTTAAATGATAAACCTCCGTAACATGCCAGCAGAAAGCATCACCAGATCTCCAGTGCCCGTGGTCCTCATCGACAGCAATTCAGAACGCAAAATCATAAGGATGTCCTAAAAGTAGTTTTCCTTCTGAAACAAAAACTACCGTTCACCTATGGGTCAACTCCTAATACTTTTTGGTTGGCAAACAAGCCTTAACCATGCACTCATCTTATTCAACTATAACTTGCCTAGTGGTTCAGAATTGATGGTTATACATGAAAATAAATTCCATTTCACAAACTAGAATGAGCAGAAAGTCTAGTGAGAAGAGGCAGCAACAAAAGTGACCAAAATGAGTGAAAGGCAGCAGCAGCCAGTATATTCCGTGGGGGATTCTCACCTTATGTGCATACTCGACATAGTTTTCATGGAAAAGGTTTAGGTACTGGAGAAGAGTTGACCGGCCTTCAATAGAATCAGCAGCAACAGATTGAAGATTTGGTGAACCCTGAGGAACAAGAACCACCTTAGGACCAATAAGTAGTTAGGCTTATGATGTCTGGAAGATTTCTATTTGTCCATTCTTCCGCAGTTTCAGATTTATTCTCCATGTCAACATGTACAGGTAACAATAAATTTAATGTTCTCATTTCTAGCACAACACATTCTTGATTGGAAGTAATCACTGCAATCCACGAGTACCCAAATGAATCTGACAATGCTATAAAGCCACAAAGAGGAGAAGGTGTGGAGTTCTCCACCTGGCATGTGCTAAGGACAGGATGCACAGAGGGGGTCCGGACCATCTCATCCTTGCCACCAGACTGACTAGTAAATGGAAGAAAATGCAGAACAATTGAGTCTATCCCTCCATCATGAACAGAATATATTCTTTCAGGCATAACGGGATCAACAAACATTGAAATACATGACCCACTTTCTGTTTTCCTTGGTAAGGCCAAATCCACAATTGCAAGTCTCAACAAAGGTGGTGGATGACCTAACCAGACAGTATTATCATGTGGTTGATCAAGCTTCACAACAGGAAGCTCACCTGAGATAGACTCACAAAGCATTGCAAGACCGATAATATGGTCTTGGGAATTAACACGAAGACGAGGTGGGCTACCAACCATCCAGACTGGCTGGATTTCATCAGCTAGGGCGTCTATTTGCATATGCCCACCACTCCAGGCAGTCACCAGAATTGAGTCTTTGCTGGCTAAATCATAGAGAAAACTGATTGCACGACCTTCGCATTCTGCAACACTAACTGCTGGGTCTTCATCTTCCCCGCCATGATGTACTTTGCGTAGAGGGCCCTGGAACATCAAAACAAACTTGTTAGATTCTCAAAGATGTTAAGATAACACTGCAAGATCTGAGCAAAAACTTGACATCTTCACAGAAAAATCGTAACATGTCCAACCAGAACCAATCGAAATACTCCTCGAAGTAGCCATATACAGAGATGAATTCTCACATGAAAAGAAAAAAATAGTGTCTGGATGTTTAAAATTAATTGAGAAAGCATTCTGGGGAAACACTAGCAACTCAGAAAACTTCCCGGTCATTTTTCTAACTTTTCCTATTAGTTGGCTGTCTGGAAGAAGCAAGTTCAACCCAAATAATCTTACCCTTACTCGTCTCAATAGTTTGCAAGAGTACTTCAGATGTTCTGAGCAAATACAGAAATAGTGAAATGTAAGAAATAGTATGAATATTACCTGCAAACAAAGTGATGCATCAAATACAGCATAAGGGTGAGCTTTTAGTGTTGATAACTCCCCCTCCTTTGATTCATGGGCTAACTCGGGAAATGTTGCTTCCAACCAAGAGATTGCCCGATTTGAGTTATTTACAGCAACTGGATTTGCTGATTTCAGTCCAAATGTTTCAGCATCACTATATATCTCCAACACAGATTCCCATTTGTGGACACTGCTCCAAAATAAAGCACTTAATTTTAGCAAACATCAAATTCAAATATCATCTAGGACATAAGGGAGAAGTTTGATACATGCACTTTGATGTATAATTGACAATTTATAGATGCCATGTCCATATAATAGCAAAAGTACAAATAAGAATAGAAAGAAAAAAAAATTCAAACCATTGATCAAGCAATGCAAGCATAAGAAAGCATCAAGATGGTAACATAAATACTTGTAGATCTTTATGGTCCAACTTTTCGAGTATCATGATTTTGTAAAATGTTGAGAATACAGTGCCCATCTATCATGAAATCCAAAGAAAGCTACAAGCTAGTTATAAGATATCGGATAAAATATAACTTCCAAATGGAACAATTGGGCAAAGAATGTAAACTGAACCATCACTAAATAATAGGAAAACCTGCAGGATGGAAAAAAAAATGAGGAATGAACAAAAGATGAAACTACTACATGGCATAAAATACCAGTCTTCAAACCTAGACATGAAAAACATGCAGCACCGTGAAAGATGACTCTACCACACAAAAGTCGCTATTTACCAGGGCAATCAAAACATATCAAGTTGAAGCATCATAGAAAAGCATGAAGACTGCAGCCAATATTATAATTAGGCACACGCATTAAACACCAAACCCGAAACTGAACTTACACTAAATCTGTCCCACAAGTGATCGCCCCCAAAAGAAAAATCAACAGGACAGATTGCTGCAGCATTCCTGGATCTACCTGGTTCAACAGGCTGTAGATAATATTCCTGCTCTGGCTTCAGGACATCTGAAGACAAGTCAAACAATCTGGCCAAAAAAATGAAAGAAGTTAAAATCAACACAACAAAGTCCTAGTCAAACATAACAGCAAGCATGATTGACAATAATTTACATACTTCTACATCAATCGAAAATAGTTTAACCTAACCATGAAATTCAGCACGTGTTTACACTTTCACAAATAATACTTTAATCCTAGAATGAAACAATCAACGTTATACAATTCCAAACAGAAATTCGTGTACCGGAAAACTGAATCAGAAGAAAGAATTCCTAAATGCGTATCACTGTAAGGATGCCACGAAACTCTTCGCGTCTGTATTGCATTGCTCTCATTAAAATAAATTTGTGAACCAATGGACACGGTCCTGCGCAGCAACAAAATTATAGTCATTAACAAAACAACCTGAAATTAATCTAATTAAAAATAAATAAATCAGAAAATCTACCTGCAAACAATGGCGTTATCTTTACCAAAAGAGCGTCCATAGAGATACATAACACATAAACCATTGGTGCCGGAGAGAAGCATCGCAGAGCCATTTCTATTTATAGAAATTTTATTAACCTCAAAATTAATCTCCGCATCAGTTTGCAGTACCTAATTGTGCAAAAAAAAAGTGATCAGGGACTTTTAAAACTCGATAAGCTATCGCAGTTACAATTAAGCTAACTATTGAAGTGTAATTACCTTAGAAAGAGAGGCAGCGAGGACAGTGGAAGGTTCGGGATCGCCGAGCCGAATTGAAATTCGATGGAGGCAACGGAGGTTTGAATCCCAATAGTAAAATCTAGAAGCGCCGTCCCAAGCTAGTAGATTAGATGGTGATCGAGGTGCGGTGTCTTCGTCGGAGGAAGCGAAGAGCGGGTGGTTTTGGAGTGGGACCCATTGGATATCTTCTTTGGGAGTTAGGGATTTTCGAGAAGAAGAGTTTGGGTTTGATTCTGTTAAGTCGAAGTTGAATCTCATTTTGGTTTGCTTGTTTTCACGTCCCCTTTCTTTGCTGGTGAGGACTGAGGAGGATGGGATTCGGAGCGGGAGGAATCAACCCTGTCTCTATCTAGTTTGGGAAGATAAAACGTCAAACGATGCCGCTTCATGCAGGAAGAGACTTTTATTTTTATTTTTTTTTAAGTTTAGTTTAAATTTCCCCGGCGAAGAGTCGGAGACTGTAGCATTCTAAACATAAGAGATGGGCCTAGCTCAGAAATGCGGTCCGGTACATATAGTAAGAAAGAGCCTAGTGTTTTTACATTTCAAGTTTTTAAAAGAAATTAAATTTTTTATGTAAAATTAATATTTTTATATTTTCAAATTATTTTAATATGTTAATGTTAAAAATAAATTTTAAAAAATAAAAAAAATACTATTTTAATATATTTCCAAATAAAAAACACTTTAAAAACAACTACTACAATATTTTCAAAAACTATTTAAAAAAACCAATGAAAACTCAGCTGAAATGAGCTCTTTATTATAGATGGCATGGCAGCTTTAACCGGAAAATCAAAATTAACTGTGATGTTCATGCAAGTGTCAACTGAAATACGATACATCATCTGTATTTCCAAATGATATCTCATCTCAGATAAATAAATAAAAATGGGTCTTAAGAAGGAGGCATCTCCTTTGCATGATGATTTGTAGCATATTGTTTTTTATGTTTCCATGTGATTTGATCAAATAATGAGGGCTTTCGCGGGTGTTTTTTTTTATATTTTTTTGTCATTTTAATGTATTGATATTAAAATAATTTTTTAAAAAATAAAAAAATATATATTTTTAATATATTTTCAAATAAAAAATACTTTAAAAAATAACTACAACACTCCCAACAAATCTCTTCTATCTAAATACCTTCACCTTTCCCTTGTTATACTAAAAACTGCACATTTGTTACATGAAAATAATAAGACGTGGTAGGTCTATTCTCTGGTCACGTAACCTCTATGGTGATTCAAAACCAGTAGTATATACGTTGAACCCATGACATTTACAGTGATCTATAGCATATCTAAATGGTTGTTTACTAGTCCTAGCCGCCATGTTAGTTTTGTTTCTTCAATGATCTCCAAGTTGCAGGTTTTCTCGAATAAACCTGTCCGCAAAAGGCCAGAGACTGAGTTAGTTGCTCGAGTTCAACGAATTGATCAAGGAAAAGAAGTCAAAGTTTGGTGCTATTGGTGATGATGGAAATCGGTTAAAAAGCAGACAAAAGGAGAATTTAAATATTACCTGCAACCTGACGCTGAAGAGTTTGGTTAGCCAAGGAGAACAAAAGTCTCTTGCTTTCAAATTTTAGTGTTCATCTTCACTCTTTCTTCCAGCAAGATCTTATGATACCTAGGAAACACCACGTTCTTGCAAGCTGAAACCTGCAGCACATGGCACAAACCACATTTTAGAACCATTTTAATCCAGCACCAGCTACTACTTTTTTGTCAAAGCATTTTTATTTATTCAACATAGAAAAAACTGTGCTAATTTTTGTGGTCTTTGGCTGTTTGGCTACGCGGGGAACTTGGATTAGTGCGTGTGGCTTGAGCGTATCTTGATGCCAAACATTGGATGCTGCTGGCTTTTATTTGGCTAAGCTGTGTTCTTGTCAATATTGTCAAGCCTTACAGTTCAAATGACTGAAATTACATCAACTTGAAATAGTTTGAGACTCAAGTAATAAAAAACGGGGCCTTAGATCTATTTTTTTATACCAGGGAAAAAATTGACCTGCCGAGAGGCAGCCTATGAAGGAACAGAACTTGCCACGTTATTATTTTTGAAAGATTATACTGAATATAAAGGGATGAATGTGTATGGGCTAAGAAGATTAGTACTGAATCGGAAATTGATAATTCGTATGAGATAATAAGATTCGTATGAGGGGGTGAATTTCGGCGATGAATACAATTTCTAAAGAGAAAAGGAACGAACACCCATCAATGGAGTAAAGTGGCTTCATATCCTGATTTAACAAATGTGGGCACCATTGTAGATTCGAGGAAAAAAATCATATATAGTCAAAAAACAATTCCCCATCTCCAAGGGCGGCTGCATGACCAGTTTCTCTTGATACGAGGTGCGGTGTTTGTTTTTTGACCAGGAATATGGAGGGTGGATCCAACATCCAAGTGAAGAACATGGCTCGAGAACACATTAAAACGTATAAAAAAGATATCAACATTATGATCACATGCTACCTGAAAATTCATTTAGATTTGCTCGTGCTTTTCCCCATGTCATTTTTAACTCACTTACACTAGTCGGCTCTAATGCACATGGGGGCCTCGGGAAAGGGTTTTCGAGAGGGATCCAATGAATCTATTGACCAAATCATGGCAGAATTAGTCAACGAAGAGACGGTTAGCTTATGCTATAGAGCTTTTCAAATTAACGACCACTCGCTATCTCTCACAGCCGCCGCGTCAGGTGATTTTCTCAGAATGAACAAAATAAGTTCCTTTCAATATTGATAATAACCTTAATAATTAAGCATGTTATTTCTCCTCTGTTTATGTCTAAAACTAGTCTCCGACCCCCCCCCCCCCCCGGACCGGTAAGAAGGACCAATTCAAAGAATTTTTTTGACCTTTCAGAAGATGAAATACTCGACCCTTCTACAGATGAATTAGGTGCTGGCAAATTGACCAAGTTTATTAAATCACAGAGAAAGTGCGATGCGACAACCCACGACTCTGATCGTTGATGCGACAACCCACGACTCTGATCGTCCCACGTTATGTACAGTTGTAAGCATAATTCGTTTTTGTAATCTTTTAATACTTGCATTTAATTAACAGCTGGAGCAGCCTGGCTATTACGCTTACATTTATAATTTTGCAATATGAGCATCATCAACATCGTCATGATCCAGTGAGAGAGACAAAGAAGGGAGGTGAAGACTTACAGCTTCAATGTCAATTTTGTACACCAAAAGCTTTCTTCTTTCTCTGCAACTTGTTCTATACGCCACAGCAATATGACCGATCGCTAAAAGCAGAGAGCAGATAAACAAGGCGATTTCCATGGCTATAACATGCTCTCCTCGATCCATACTTGAAACTCTGAACACACGTGGTGCCTTAAACGAAACGTAAATTAGCGATGACACAGAACACATCGTTGTAATTCCCAAGTATGGTCCTCTTGAAAGCCTTGGTCCATCACACAAACTATAAACACCTATAACAACAGTAAAA
>Ga0325410_1002709_pt1 | contig 19823 bp, 18 predicted proteins | sample PopdelMetagenome_16_FD_206182 | JGI IMG/M metagenome (GOLD analysis project Ga0325410, IMG submission 206182) | Populus deltoides microbial communities from Bellville, Georgia, United States - Xylem-PdIQD-R3 | ecosystem: Host-associated > Plants > Phyllosphere > Stem > Wood/Secondary xylem... | reverse complement strand
AATACCTTTCCAAATTCCAGCAAACGAGAAGGCATTGTTTGTGGAAGGCTTTGGGCTTAACAATCCACAGAGAGATTTAACTGAAAATCTTCCTGAATTATTGTCCTTCCATATTAGTCTATCCTCTTCATCTTTGTCCATGAGTACAGTCGATAGGATTGCATAAAGCTGATCGAGCAAGCCAATGCTGCGCCCCCGTAGCAGACGTATCCAGGAAAAACCCAAATCCACTCATACCCTTCCCACATTCCCATTTTAGCAATGCTGGCAGCTTTGTCATTGGATAATTGGAAAAGAGTAGGGAAGTGCTCTGCTAAACAGTGGTTATTAAGCCAGCAGTCAAGCCAAAATTTAGTCTTCTTGCCATTTCCGATAAGAACCAGAGATTGTTCTTTCACAATATCCTGCAGCTTATTATTTCTTACACAATGATTGACAATCCGGGACCATGTAGTTGCAGCTCCTGGAATAGGAGCTTGCAGCAGCAGATTAGAGCAATTGGAGATGTGGATGCTTTTGATCACATCCTTCCACAAACTTGATTCCTCCGACCCAAACCTCCATAACCATTTAAAGAGCAGAGCTGTGTTTTTATCCCTTAAGGGACCAATCCCAAGACCACCCGCTTGTTTTGGAAGAGTAACAGTGGCCCAGCTGACATTGCATATTTTGTGTCTTTCCTCATTTCCAGACCAGAGGAAGGATCGAAGTTTGTGATCAATTATGGAGGCAACCGAAGCAGGCATAGGGAACATAGATAGGTAGTAGATGGGGAGGTTGTTGAGCACAGATTTAATCAAGCACAAACGGCCCCCAATAGATAAGAACCTGCATTTCCACGAAGCCAACCGGAAACTGATATTGTGTAAAATAGGATTCCACATTGTAGCTCTGCCCAGGTTTCCACCGATACATGAGAGGCAGCTGATCCTGCTTGCATCTGAGAAGCTGAGCCGTGAAGTTACATGTATGAGCTGCTACACCCACACCGACAATGCTACTTTTATAAAAATTGACCTTCAACCTCGAGACAAGTTCAAAGCATAATAGGATACGTTTAATGTTCTGCATGCTATGTAAAGAGTCTGAACTGAATATAAGGGTGTCGTCCGCAAACTGTAAGTGAGATATGACAAGCCCTGCATTGCCGATGTTGATACCTGAAGTCAAACCCAAATCACAGCCACGCTGCAACATACAACTCAATCCCTGGACTGCAATGTTGAAGAGAAACGGAGAGAGAGGGTCTCCTTGGCGTAGGCCTTTAGCTAAGCAGAATTCCTCTGTGGGAGACCCATTAACAAGCACAGACATTTTTGCCGTTGATATGCATTGCATAATCCACCCTCGCCATCTATTGCCAAAGCCCATACTAGCCATGATTTCATTAATATATCCCCATAACACCGAATCAAAGGCTTTATGAAAATCTAATTTGAAGAGATAAGCTTTACCCTTTTTTTTCTTAATGAAAGAAAGGACCTCATTTGCAATCAAGATGCTGTCTAAAATTTGCCTCCCTTTGAGGAAAGCATTTTGATGATGAGAGATGACCTCTAGCATAACATGTTTCAACCTGGTTGCTAGAATCTTTGAGATGATCTTGTATAGGCTGCCAACCAAACTAATAGGTCTAAAATCTGATAGCTTGTTTGCACCTTTAATCTTTGGAATAAGAGTAATAAAGGTGCTATTGATACCAGCAGGAAGGAGATTAGTCCGATAGAAGTCATCAACCATCTGGATAATATCCTCACCTATAATGTTCCACGCTTTCTTGATGAAAAGGAAGTTAATACCATCAGGACCTGGAGCTTTATTTCCATCACAATCCCACACAGCTATTTTAATCTCTTCTGCAGAAAATGGCAATTCAAGAGCAGCCGAGGATGAAGGCTTCAGCCTTGAGAATTCCAGGTTTGAACATGAAGCTCTAGGTCTGTTCTGGTGGGAGTATAGGTTGCGAACAAAGTTAAAGATAGCTAGCTTCACATCGATTGGTTTAGATAGGATCTGTCCATCAACCTCCAGGCATGCAAGCTGATTCTTTTTCTGTCTTGTTGTTGCAGCTAAATGAAAGAATCGAGTATTTTTATCTCTAAGCTTACACCACTGAATTCTTGATTTCTGATGCCAGGCAGACTCTTGAGCTCTATACAGGATTTTGAGTCGGGAGGCAATGGAATTACTTCTAATCAGTTCATCAGCACTCAAGACCCTGCACTCATTTTTACGATCCATTGAGTCAGCTTCAAGTTCCAGTTCGGCAATTCTATTATTCATGCTTCCCATATTAGCTTTACTCCACTGCCGACATCTCTCTTTCAACATCTTTAGAGCTGGGACCATTTTCCTTGAGCCAGATTTTGAAACCATGATTGAAAATCCCTATGATCACTATACTTTTTGATTTGGTAAATCCAAATGACTACAAAATACATAACGAAATTAATTCCGATTAATTTCTTTTTTATATTGAAATAAAAAAACAAATCATAGTTAATTAAGAAATTAAAGAAGAAGGCTGCAGCATCTAGACCAGCTACTGAGCCCGAGGAACCTACTGAAGCAGTTGCAGAGGCAGCGCGCAGGACCTGAAAAGGTTGAAGTCAATGGTGAGGTTCCTGTTCCAGTGAATGAAAAAGTTCGGAGAGAGAATACAGATTCATCTATGGAGGCTTTTGTAGCAGCAATGCCTTCCAAAGCTGCAGTTGAAGCCAGCTGAGAAACAACAACACTTCTCATTCATCAGCCAGCAAGAGTAGCTGCTCGTGGGATACGTTTCTTAGCAAAAGTAGGAAGAGAAAACCATGCTTTCAGGTCCTCAGCCCCAAAAGGACCAGGTTATAAGGCCTACCCCAAAACTAACGAGACACATGGATGAATCAGAGCCAGAGTACACATCAGCAATCTTTCTCTGCATTCATACGTGACCTCGCAGAACCACAAGAAGTAATGGAAATGGAGTTGGAAGGAAAAATAAAAGATAAGAAGCTTAGAAGAACCAGAGGGCTTGCACCTAAATCTTCATTCAACAAAAGGAAGAATATGATGAAAGTTAGATCGTTTGCAGCTCATATTTCTGATGGAGCACCCAACCTTCTTGCAATGAAGGTAACTAGCACCCAAAATAACACACCTCTACAAGGCACCATGTCATCCCCTGTTATCGAGTCATCCGGCGTTGGAAAGAACCATAACTATGCCTCCATGAATGATAAAACCAATGGCAAGCATCTCCATCTACCATCCCTGTTGAACCCTCAAAGCAGCCCACAAACCTTTACAGACGCGACAAATGAAAACGCAAACGGGAATAGCCACAAAATAAGAAAACTGAAGTTGCTGCAAGCCAGTGGTAGTGTTACTAACACTATGAAGGATTGTGATTCTTCAGACTCCTTAAACTCAAGAATCCAACAAGGAAATATTCGATTTCAAATCACCTGTATGAAGCATCAAGACAATGGGTTTGACAGTGAAAAGAAGACTCAAGAAATGATACAAGATGTTGTGGCTCTAGGTCTGGGAAACCCGCAAGAACTAAAAGGGTACGAAGAAGGCATAATGAGAAACATTGAAGAGAAGTAGATGAGTGTACATCAGTTAATCAGTTGTAAGTTTTCTACCCCGCTCAGTATAGTCTGCCTTGGTTTTGTTCTCTTTATGAATATCTTTGCTTGGAACAGCTGTGGTTTAGGTATGGCACACAAATGAAATTCCATCCGGAATAGGCTTATAAACAATAATGTTGGTATCTGTTTTCTTTTAGAAACCAAGAAAAATAATTGTTGTGACTCCTTCATTAGAAATCTGTGGAATATTGCAACTGTCAAATGGACTTTTTTAGAATCTGTAGGGAAATCAGGAGGAATTATAGCAATGTGGGATAACTCTATCTTTGAAGTTAACTCTATAGAATTTGGGGGGCAGTGGATCAGCCTATGTGGCATGCATATTCCCTCTTCTTTTAATTGTATGATAGTTGTTGTCTACGCTGCATCTTCAGTGAACGAACGTGCTGATCTGTGGGAAGAAATCACCACTCTTAAGTTTGCTTTTGAACTACCACTGGTGGTGCTAGGCGATTTCAACGAAACTCTACACGCTAATGAGAGAGGTAGTGGGGCACCGGTTCACTTGGTTTAGGGGTGGGTCTATGAGCCGCATTGACAGAGCTTTTGCTTCCCCGGAATTTCAGCTGCAGTTCCCGTCTCTATCTCTTTTTCGCTACCCTAGAGGGATGTCCGATCATTGTCAGCTGCTCCTCTAGAGCCCTGAGGTAGACTGGGGGTAGAAGCCGTTCCGTTTCATAAACTGCTGGCTGTCGCACCCTTTTTTCTTAACAGATTTTGAGGCCCTCTGGTCTGATAGCTGCAAGGAGTTTCCAGGTGAGTTTAGTCTGATTAAGAAGCTGGGGATCATGGGAAAAAAGCTGAGACAATGGAATAAATCCACTTTCGGGGATCAGAATCTAAAACTTGCAGACATCTAGAACTCCATTACAACACTTGAAAACTTAAGCGAAGTGCGTACCTTGTCTGAGACCGAAAAAACAAAGCTCCAGGGGTTGAACTCTGATTTATGGGAGGTGAACAGAAGGGTGGAAGATATCTGGAGACAAAAATCTCGTCAAAACTGGTGTAAAATAGGGGATAAGAACACTTCTTTTTTTCACATGTCAGCAAGTCTAAGGAAAGGCCGCAACTACATTAGTAAGATTGATCATAATGGTAGTCACCTAGTCTCCTCAAATGATATAAAAGAAGGCGCTGTCAACTTCTTCTCATCCTTGTTTCAGAAACCAACGTGTAAAAGAATTGAAATGGGAGGCTCGGGGTTCTCCAAAATTTCACAAGCAAATTCAATTTGGCTAGAAAGACCACCTTCAATGGAAGAAGTTAAGCAAGCTGTGTGGGACCGTGATTGGTTCTAAAGCCCCTAGCCCTGATGGTTTCACCTTCTCCTTCTACAAAAAGGTATGGAATATCATCAGCTCAGAGGTTTTTATGTTGGTTAAAAGTTTTTTCAGAACTGGTAAACTTCCAAAGGGTATCAGCTCTTCTTTTATAACTTTGATTCCAAAATCAAAGGGGCCGAGCAAATTCTCACATTTTCGTCCGATAAGCTTGATTCACGGGTTATATAAAATAGTGGCAAAGCTACTGTCCACTAGGCTTAGACGTGTCTTGACATATGTAATCAGTGTTAATCGGTCTGCATTCATTGCTGGGCGACAGATTTTAGACGGGTTTATGATAGCAAATGAGGTTGTCCATGGTGTGCGCAGCAAGAAGGAGCATGGCCTCTTACTGAAGGTAGATTCCCATAAAGCCTTTGACTCAATTTTGTGGGAACACACAAGCATGGGATACATGGGTTTTGGCTCACACTGGAGGAAGTTGATCTTTGAATGCTTATCCACTTCTAAATTAGCCATCTTGATAAACGGTTCCCCCGGTAGAGAATTTAGTCTGGAGAGGGGTCTCAGGCAAGGGGACCCTCTCTCTCCTTTCCTATTTGACATCGCAGTTCAGGGATTGACAGTTTTATTCAATAGGGCATCCGCTTCAGGTTATTTCAAAGGCTTACAGACTGCTCCAGGACATTACATAACTCATTTGCAATATGCCGATGACTCTCTGATTTTCCTGCCAAATGATTTTCCCTCTCTTCTACATGCCAAGAGGATACTTCGCTGGTTTGAGATTATTTCCGGATTGAAAGTTAATTTCTATAAAAGCTCACTAATAGGTATCAACTTGGACAACGACTACACCTCTAGCTTGGCGAACTCAGTTTTCTGTCGTAGTGATACTTTCCCGGTCAGGTACCTTGGACTACCTCTTGGAGCCAATCCCAGCAGACTCTCTACTTGGAAACCGGTGTTGTCCACTATCAGAGCAAAGTTAAGCACATGGAAAGGGAATTTTTTGAGCATGGCGGGAAGGTTATGTCTAATTAAATCAGTCTTAAGCTCTCTTCCTTTGTTCTACATGTCAGTTTTTGCTATGCCAAAGGGTATTATTAAAGTCATCTCTTCTCTAACCCGGTCTTTTCTCTGGAAAGGAACCTCAACATCTCATGGGATTTTTAAGGTGGCCTGGCACAAGGTAATAAAGAGTAAATCTTCTGGTGGTCTCGGGCTGGGATCCATCCACAACAAAAATTTGGCTCTGCTATTTAAATGGATTTGGAATCTGGATAATGGAGTGGTAGGAGGCTGGCAAGAACACATTCTTCTAAAATACCGACCTCGCTTTATAAATGGTATCCCTGAGTTCACATGTTCTTTATCTCCAACTTGGCATGGCATTGTTTCGACGATCTTCTCAACACAAAACATATCCAATCTTTTACATGCAAATGTCGGGTTCAAGGTGGGTGATGGGAGGAACATCCGGTTTTGGACTGACTCTTGGCTTGCCTCTACAACCACTCTCCAACTCTTATTCCCCAGACTGTATAACCTCTCCCTGCAACAAAAATCCAGCCTTGCAGATATATGTGATTTGACAGATAACTCTTTCAACCTATCCTGGAGAAGACCCCTCCGGCCTCGTGAAAACTGCATGAGGGAGAGCTTGATCGCAGAGGTGCAGCGTGGTCTCATTTTCTCAGATGGTGCAGACCGCAAGGTATGGAAATTTCACAGCTCTGGCATGTACTCAGCTCAATCAGGTTGCGCTCTTTTTGATAGTCTATCGGTAACTGAAAATAATCACTCCCCTGTTCTGCTATGGAATGGTTATGCTCCTCCAAAAGTGGATGTGTTCATATGGCTTCTTCTTCATGGCAGTTTGAGTACACGGAGTTTTTTAGCTGAGAGGAGAATCATTAATTATGAGGATTCTCACTGCCCATTCTGCTGCAAGGAAATTGAGACAATTAATCATCTCTTCCATTGGTGTCCTATAACATGGTCTCTTTGGGGTCGTTTCTTGAACTGGTTTGGGTGCTTAGGTTGTTTGCACAAAGACCCATATCATCATCTACAGGAATGGTCCGGTTTGATTAATGGAAATTTTCAGCGACGTGCTATTACCCTCCTTTGCAAAGGTCTGTACTGGTCAATTTGGATAGCGCGCAACCGCCTAATCTTCGAATCCAAGGCTCCGGATTGGGATATGATTTTTGATCTCACCTTTCACCGTTTGGCCTTCTGGTTGAAGTCTTCAGTTAGAAATTTCAACTATACAGGCTCAGATCTTTTTAGAAATCCTGAATGTATTATGAACTGGACTAATTAATTAGGTCCCTCGTCGCTTTGGTCTTCTCTATTCTTTTATATTCCCATTGTATTTTATCTTTCGTTCAGTTCCACCTACTTGATGGGGCTGTTAAATATATAATTCACTCATTTACTATCAAAAAAAAAAAAGAAAACCATGCTTTCAGGTATGAGAAACAACAACACTTATCTTGTATGCTTACCCTTGAAAGGATCAGGTATGCTGGACCTAAAACTTATATCACATATGTTTGGAAATCCATTTACCTTTCAAAAACAGAAATGACTTTATAGCTGGCCTTAAATGAAGGCTTTTGCACAAGAGCCTTCCTGGTGAAGAGACACATTCTAAGCCCTCAGGAGGACTGGTGCCTTTTTTGTGAGCAGCATTCAGAAATTGTCTCCTATGCACATCCTCATGCATTGCCCAATGGTCTGGAAACTATGGAATATAATTGTAGCCTGGAGAGGTCTGAGCTGGGTAATGCTATATGCCCTTGACGAACTGCGAGTGATTTGTAACCCATAAGTTGTCGTACCCTGAATATAACGTAAAATGTGTTTAATAACAACCCAATGAGAATATGTAGGAGCATGCATAAACTAACAGACTCTATTAACATCAAAACAAATATATAGTCTCGTAAAGCTGAGATATTGAAGAGCACCTATGATATGACGAAACCGTGTAGGATCACAAAACAAGGGATCTGGCAATATGGTAACTTTAGAGGTAGAGATAGGAGTATCAACATGTTTGCAAGAAGTCATACTAGCCCGAGTGAGGATGTCAAGAATATATTTATGCTGTCAAAACATCAAACTCATACTGGTGGACTGAACCTCAATACCCAAAAAATAATGAATGACTCCTATTTCACGAAGCTTGAACTCTGAGCTCAACAATTGTATTAGGAGGTGAAGCATAGTAGAGTTGCTACCTGTAAGCAGAATATCATCAACATAAATTAAAAGATAAAAAATATCAACACCAACAAACAAGATAAATAAGGAGGTGTCAACCTTGGAGGCGTGGAAGCCAATAAAGAGAAGAAAATCACTTAGACAAGCATACCAAGCCTGCGGAGCCTGTTTTAAACCATATAGTAACTTATGCAATCTACACACATGAGAAGGAAAGGCAGAGTCAATAAAACCTGGGGGTTATTTCATGTAGACTTCTTCGTCAAGAAAGCCATTGAGGAAGGCATTGCAAATATCAAGCTCATGTATCTTATAATTACACGAAACCACAATGGAGAAGGCTAATTTGACAGTCGTTTGCTTTATAATAGGACTAGAAATTTCAGAGTAATCAATGCCTTTTTGCTGAGTAAAACCTCTAGCCATCAGGCGTGCCTTATACCTCTCAATGTTGCTATCAACACAGTGCTTTATCTTGTACACCCATCGACCACCAACAACATTCATCGAAGGATGAAAAGGAACCAAAGACCAGGTGTTGTTAAAGCGCAAGGCTTGAATTTCCTCATGCATAGCAGCATGCCAAGCCTCATACCTGTGAGCATCAGAAAAAACAATGGGTTCATAGGTAGGAGGAGACACTACCCGATAGATTGGAGCAACAGAGGTAGCTGTAAATACTGCGAGCAAGGTGGTTTTCGGCAGCCGAGAATGGAGGATCATGGGATGCTGACGAGCGACAGATCGAGGGGGAGAAGAACCTGAACCCGTGAGTTGTTGAAGAGGATATGAGGAGAGATCGACATAGAGTTGCAGATCAGCAGGAGAACTTGTTGAAATACCAAATTGTGCAGCAACAGAGAGTAAAGAATCTATGTCAGAACCAGGCTTCTTTGTAGTAGCAGAACTGGAAGCATGCAACTCTAAAGAATGAGAACTTGTTCCTGCACAATGATCATTAGAAAAAAAGCAAATGGTGATAGAGGGACTGGGTGGCGATGGAATGGTAGCAGACATGGTGGGCGAGTGGTGGATCAGAAGAGGTGAGGTAGGTGGCCGGTTAGAGCTGCTGGTTTGGTGAATTGGTGGGGAAGTAGGGTGAAAATTTAAGGAAGGACCCAAGGTTGGGAGGAAGTGAATGGTTGTTGTGTTATCTGTTCAGAATTTGTAAAAGGAAACACATCTTCATGAAAACGAACATGAAGGGAGACATAAATACATTGAGACATTAAATCAAGAAAGTGTTAACCAAGATGAGATGAAATATATTCTAAGAACACACATGGAGATGAATAAAAATCCAACTTATGAGCATGATATGAACACAAAAAAGGAAAACAAAGACGCCTAAAAGTACGCAGAAAATCATAATCAGGAGTACGATGAAACAAACACTCAAATGGAGATTTATTTTGGAGGACAAGAGTAGGCATGCGATTAATAGATATACTGATGATTCAAATGCCAAAATCTTAACAGAGCACTACATTGTCCTAGGAGGGTAAGACTGGTTTCGACAATATGCCGATGGCGATGCTCAACTATGCCATTTTATTCATCGGTATGAGGACAGATTAACCTATGATCAATACCAATAGTCTGAAAGAACCTATTTAAGTTATGATATTCACCACCTCAATCAATTTGAAAAGATTTAATTTTACATAAAAATTGATGCTCAACAAGTGTTTGAAAGCGATGAAATATAGAAAACACATCTGATTTTGCTACAATAGGATAATACCATATATGTTTTGTATATACATCGATAAAGATAACAAAGTAATGAAAACCAACAGAAGAAAACATAGGAGCAAGGCCCCAAACATCACTAAATATTAAATCAATTGAGGTAGTAGTTTTGTGACCTATAGGTCTCAACGACAAACACAATGACTTGCCTAGCGAACAAGCTTGATATTAAGCAAGAGAGCATCTATAAGTACAAACTATTTTATTTTTTTTGAAAACTAACAAATTTAAAATGCAGGAAGTAGTGTAATATGTTGGTTCGCGCCGGTGTCCGAGAACTAAGTGCTGCCAAAAACATTACCAACAACAAGGTGGGCAGAGGGTTGCTGGTCACTGCCCTAAAGCTGTGCATAATGTGGAGCTGTGTCGCCAAAGGTGAAGTACAATTGTCACTTGACATTCTACTCAGAAAACCGGTGACAGGACCACTGTCCAAACCCAGAGGAGCGCCTGTTCCACTGCTAATTGCTTTGCCTCCAGTCACAGGAGCAGAGGAATGGAAGCCACGATTGTCAAACCTATTTTGGTGGTTATGGTGGTTGTTGTTGGGACGCTAGTTGCCACGATAACAACCCTTGTTACAACTGAAATTGGGGTTATGCTGAGATGTGGCAAGGTGAGCAGAAGGCCTTGACAATAGCAATGGCTGAGGCAGCAAAGGTGAGCTTGTATCCATGGATAGAGGGGAGGTCTTGTGTAGAAATTCATAAGTAAGGAGATGGTTATGAAGGTCGGCATATGTCAGCGGTTCTGCCTTGGTCATGAGGCTGGTTACTAAGTTTGAACTCACCATAAAGACCACGAAACACATAGAGATTGAAGTCTTCAAGAGAGATGGGCCAGTCAGCAGTAGCTAATTCATCAAATTACAATTTTGCTTGTTGCATATACATAGTAACCGAAGCATCACCTTGCTGAAGATTTTGAAATGACTCATGAAGTTGCATAATGCGAGAATTAGACAGAGACACAAGAGCTTTTTCAAGGGTGCGCCAAACACAATACGAGGTATCATAATTGACCACAAGGTGCAACACATCTATGGAGAGAGAGGAGAGTAACACGCTTAAAAAAGTTGATCTTGTTGCTTCCAACGAAGAAAAGAGAGGTTGATTATCGAAGAGAAACCAACAGAATTGTAAAAAATGTGAGAGGGATGACATGGCACTAAGCCATCAACAAAGTAAAAAACACCCTGACCAAGAAGGTATGGCTTCATCTGCATTCACCAATATAGATAATTTGTGTTCATAAGCTTCAATGAAATAACTTGCTAAGTGTTAAAAAAAACAACTATAGCTGGAGTTGATGTCTTCATAATGTGAAGAGGAACGATAGAAACATGAGAAGAAGAGTCATTGTTTTGTTCTGCAAGTAGAGAAGGTTGCTGCTACTCTAGGAGGGCACCACCGACAGCAGCTTGTGAGTGGTCGACCACCTGGCTGCAATGCTGGTTTGGTGGAGGGAGAAGTTGACAACAACAGTCGAGTCCACTTTGGAGAGGAAGAGAGGAGTTATGAAGGCAGGAGGCTCTGATACTAAGTTGAGAAGAAGTAAGAGGCTTAACTTATTAGTTAGTCAATCATTTTCTATTTTTATTTGTGTAGAGCAATATACAAGGAGTTATGAAGGCAGGAGGCTCTGATACTAAGTTGAGAAGAAGTAAGAGGCTTAACTTATTAGTTAGTCAATCATTTTCTATTTTTACTTGTGTAGAGCAATATACAATAGTAAATGTAGAGATTACAACACTAGAATAATGCCTATAATATTTCCTATACACACACACACACACATTCTATAATAATACGTGTGACCCATTAGGTTCGTAATATGTTGGCCAAAATAAAAATTATAATTCCAATTAAAAATAAATAAATAAATAAAACAATTTAATTTACTATCAATTCAACAACTAATATCCTTTCAATGATCAGTTTCTTAGTTTAATTAATATCTTTTCATCAATAATGTTCCAACTTAACATAAAAGCATGAAGTATGTTCGTCATGTTAAACATGTTTGTTCTCTACATAATAATCATTGATCGTTTGAATAAGATTTGAATTTTTTATCAAATTTCATTCCACCTGGCCAATGATTTCTCAGTTAATACTATTTGAGAACAAATGAAATTTCTTTTTTAATTCACCTAGGGTGATGAATCCTCTTTTGATCACTCAAGTACCTTCATATATTTCATGTTATACTCAATGTCAACCCTTTCGTTACCCATAAGCTCAAGCAACAAACTCCTTAGCTAATCTAATCGCTTACATGCAAGATATAGTTTTCCTGTAGGATTGGTACTAATTAAAGGTTGTTACTAGGCCAAATAAAACCCGAAGTTGTTCTATCATTATTGTTACTAGAATCACCTGATTGTTGGTTCTTGAAGGTTAGCCTCATATCTTCCATTTTGATCCCAGTACATGGAGACTTTTTACTACATGGTTTTAATAAACCTGGTTTTCCTTCTTTATTATTATTATTATTATTATTATTATTAATGAAAAAAGGAGAGCGAAAATGGAAAGATGCCAAACATAGGTGGTGTGACAGAGATTGCATGAGAAATACACTTATATCCTTGATCTTTAAAAATAATGTTATGTATACAATTCACGTCCCCTTAAATTTTAAAAAATAAATTTTGATACACAAGTTCATTTGTGTTATTTTTCAGTTTTTAGTTAGAAAGAGGAGAGAGAGAGGAGTTGTTGGAATCTGATGATGAGAGAGGAAGTCACCGTTCACTCTATTTCCAGCCACCAAAATGGGTTTCTTGGTGTCCAAGGGTTCCATGAGATGAGAATGGCTTCATGGTGGTTGTCTGGAGTCTCGATGTTGCATGAAAAAACAGATTTGAACCAAGAAAAATTATTTTTTTAGGTATTTGGAGTTGATGGAATGGTTTGTGGATGTTATAAGGGTGTTAATGAGGTGTTTTTAGGTTGAAATAGCTTGAAAATTGAGTTTTTTTTTTTTTTTGTTTGCTAAAAGACTAGTTGCATAATTTGGGCTTCTAGATGGTATTTCGTCTACCTTGACGAGCCACGTTTCACCGACTTAATTTTTTTCTTAAAAAAATAAGGGCCCCTTTAAAAAATTAATAAAAAATAAAAATAAATCCAAGCTCGCGGGCCTGAGCTTGAAGGCTCGCTAGCACTCCTAGGCTCTTCATTGTAGTGGCCCAAGTGCGGTGGGCTATAGACCCATGAGTCTAGACTCTTTTTAGTCCTCTTCTTTTTTTTAGGTTGAATATAAATTTCAGGAAAAAACAATTGAACCCGGTTAAGTTCATGATTTGAGTCACGAGTTTGACGAATTAAGCCACAACTTGGCAATTATTTTTTCTTTATGTTATTGTTTTTTTACTGATATATATATATATATATATATATAATTTTTAAATTTATGCTTCAATTAATATTCCATTTGTTTTTGCTTATTTAATCTTTTTTTTATAGAGATTTTTTTTTGATCGTGTTGTCCATATTTGATTTTTGAAAAGATTATTCTAATCTATTTATATTTTTTTTTTATCTTTTGTATACAAGAACTTTATTTTTGAAAATAATTTCAGATAATATTTCTGATATGTCCATATTCCTTGCATAATATTTTTTTGCACTTTTATTTTATTTAACCAATTTAATATGCTTGTCTATTTTTAATATCATTTGATTAAATAAAATATTAATTTTAATAAACAAATTCAGTTAACACAACTAGAAAAATGTTCCGTCTTGCAATAATAAATATCTTGATCTATACTTGTCTTTTAATTTTTCTAATTTTATTTTTAGTTATTGTTAATATTTTTGTGACCAAAAAAGGTTCACAATGATCATTCTCTATTGCATATATATTTTCAAAGTATCTTTCTCTAAAATATCATTGTCTTCTTTCTCTAAAAAAATATTCACTTAAACATCTAAGATTTTATAAATCTATCAAAGAGAACTTTTTACAGATACCAGCTACTTTGGTCAGAAAAAATAAATCAGATTGTTAAAATCAAAAAATTAACGGATAATCCAACATATAAACCTTACTCCTAAACTTATTAAATTTTTCTCTAAAATATCATTGTCTTCTTTCTCTAAAAAAATATTCACTTAAACATCTAAGATTTTATAAATCTATCAAAGAGAACATTTTACAGATACCAGCTATTTTGGTCAGAAAAAATAAATTAGATTGTTAAAATCAAAAAATTAACGGATAATCCAACATATAAACCTTACTCCTAAACTTATTAAATTTTTTAAACATCATCAAATATCAACTTAAAAAATTATCCAATAGATGAGACTATATTATTTAGAAACTAACTAGCCACGTACCCCAAGGGAAAAAAAGTAGCCAGCTAGATCATTTGTGTTGCTATCTAGAAGAAGCAAATCGATGTGAAAAGACAAGTATGGTCATAAGTGCACCTGCCTTGTTTAAGGGCTTCCCTGTTTTAGGCAGCCTGTATTTTTGGAGTATCAAACTAATTAACTTACCACATGATCTTGGTCATCTTAACTGTACGGCACATCATATATACTGGAAATTCAACTCTCCTGATCTTGAAAATAAATGCAAGGACAACATAAACAAATAGATTAATATTCAAGTTCATCACATGGGGCTTTCTTCTTCAATAATCTAATTTAAAATGTCATGCATGCATGTGACCTATTTCCATCGTTTCAATGGTGACTAAGAAGCTCCATTTACACACGCACATATATAAATGAGGTATATGCATTTACAAGCTTTCTTTGGTATGTACATTGAACAACCTGAGCGACTTAATTATTCAACAACCAATCTTGTAAGTTAGGAGGCCATTTACTGTGCAATTATGACTTCATGCTACTTAAATCCAATGTTATTAAATTTAGCTGGCTAATAACACAAATAAAAGAGGGAGTTAACCTAGATTAAATAATATTTTTTTATTTTATTTAAAAAAAAATTAAAATAATATAGTTTTGAATTTGTTTTAAAAAAATTAACCTGGGTTTTGACAGGATAATGAGTTGACTCACTCAGTTGACTAGATCAAGTCCCATGTAATTTAATTTGAAATTCAGCTCAATGAGTTTAATAATATTGTTTGCAACAACACTTTTTTTTTTTTTAGCGAATTAAACTAAAGGCTCTTACCCTAAAACCTTAATCATGGATTATCAACTTGGCTTCAATGGTTAAGAAGCATATTTAGTGCTGACCCTAGAGCATTTTTTTCAGGAAAAAATGAACTCTTATTTGACTAAGAAGTTGATGCAATATTTCAAAGGTTGATAAGCTACTAGATTCTATGTGGTGATGCAATATTTCAACTGTCCTTCATTTGATTTCGCTTCGGTCTTCTACGCTTTGAAAATAAATGAAAGGTGAAGAAGTCTTCAAATATGTGTGACAAATTAAACCTACCCCCTGCGACTGCGAGCCCTCGCAAGTTGAAACGCTGCTTAATTTAAATGAATTAATTAATTAGAGGTAGTCTTCCAAAATCAGATGAAGTTTTTTCCGCAAAGACTAACCCATTTAATGGGCAGGCTTGTGGAATGAATTTTCCAAAATTTTCATGTTCATACACACAAGGAGAGAATAAGCTATAAATAATAATAATAATAATAATAATAATAATAAGGGAACTGACATGTCTCTCAATTTTCACATAATTCTCTACTAGATCCACAAACAAAAACGATTCCTAATTGAGTCCCACATCTATCAAACACTACCATTAAGTTTATGACAAAGAAAAAAGGGTCTTTTGAAGAGAAATAGGCTCCTCTTTTTTATGATTGTAAAGGCTAAAACTTTAAGGCAAGGGTTGATTGTGTATTTTTCAATAGATGATAGATACAGTTTTTTTTTTTTTTCTAGAATTCAATTGAGAATTGGTTGATGTTGAGGGGATAAGAATATAACCCAAAAATTAATCTTGAAATTTAAAAGCATAATTAAATGGATTCATCAATTAATTACAAGGTTTGTTCCTGTCCTTGGGACAACCTTCCAACATCAGGATGTTATGGATGTGTGTAAATATCGATTCATCAATTCCTATAAGTAACATGTCTTTTAAATTTATTTTAATTTTAACTATATATATGAGAAATAATATCATGGATAATTTGGATCTTATAATTCAGGGCCTTCTCTTAAATTTTCTCAATCAAAACTTTAAATTCCTTACAAAACACCTTCTTCTTCTTTTTTTATCCAAAACACACAATTTGAGTGGAATCTATAATCAAATATGAATGGAAAGATTAATCAAATATGGCAACATGAGGCTTGACCTAGCATCGATCCTTAATTCCATTTTTGTGACGCTACTCAATTACCAAAGTCTGGATCAATGTTTGAAACCCATAAATTATTTCAACAATAGATGAATTGCATTGGCAATGAAGCCCTTGAGAGTTTTGGGACCAATAAGTCAAGTCAAGATGATAATTTGAAATCCATCAGTTGTCAATATATTTATCGTGTCTCTTTTAACAGACTTCAATATACCAAGGTTGGCCTGTCTCCACTAACTCAAGGTGAGTTACTTTCAGAACGATTTAGTCGAATTTATTTCAATTTAATGTTTGATCTTCGCGGTCCCATTGTTTAATCATGAACCCAGTTGAAAAGCAAATGAGTACTTATACAAGATAATCACGTTACTCTCTAAGGTATGATCAATAAAGACTCATGGATGTTCTTCATACTAGCTAGGTCTATGAGGTATGACACAGATTAATTTGATTTTCAGCACAAGAATCTCAAAAATGAATTTCGGCCTACGGAAACAATAATTTTTTTTCCCCATAAAATTGCTTGAAACAAGGAATCCCTAAAACAAGGCAATTGCAATTAAGCTATAGCTTTCACAAATCAAACATGGCAACACGTGTTTAGTGTATGTGCCGAAGACAGGGGTTCAAGACATGGAAGTTTTTGTTCTCAAAACACACCAAAAGTTGTCACTTCGAAAGGGCCATTCTGTGTCTGTCTATTGGTCAAACTCAGCCATCAAATTTGGGTTTTTAATTTGAGAATAACAACAATATTACTATTCAAAATCGAAAAATATTATCCAAGAAGGTGTTTGTTGAGATGTGAAAGGATTAAGGACTGTACTTGTTTAAATAATATTTAATACATTCTGATCACCCAAAGTCAATAGTTAGCAAAACTAAGAAATTAATCATATATAATAATATAGCAGCTCGCCATGACCATATCAAGATTATTCATTGACCTCATTTAATTCAATTTAGCCTAATTAATGTCTTTTTCAGCATTAATAAGTTAATAAAATGCATGAACTTGTTAATCTTTAGGGTTGCTGTGATATTTATCATAACCCAATTTTGGATTCCCTAAAATTCTTTTATGTAAAAAATAAAAATTCAAAAATATTTTAGGGTCACAAATGGACAAGTCATTCGAGAAGGTGGCAAAAATGGGCCGAAGAAGGACTTAATCGCACAAATTAAAAATTAGTGGACCAGATGGAAAAGTTTGGGAACTCAATTTGCATTAATGGAGAGCCTAATTGAACAAAAAAATGACAATTTAAGACCAAATTGAAGAAATATATTGAGTATTGGGGTAGACTTGTAAAATAATTAAGTTCAGGGACTTAATTGAACATTTGATAGACCAAAGTAAAATTAAGTTTGAAAGTTAATTTAGCTAAAATTAAAAGGATTAATTAAGTTTAATGATTTAATTAAACATTTAATGAGTTTAATTGACTTAATTGAAGAAAAATTAAGTTTGGAAGCCTAATTCGGGTCAAATTGCAACAACTGAAAGTTTTGAGGACCAATTTTGAATTTTAATAAGTTAAGTGGTCAATTAGGGGGCTTAATTACAAAAAAAAAAGTTTAAAGGCCAATTAAGGGTTTGATTAAAGAAATTCAAAACCAATAACTAAAATGCAAAACGTGCGTACATTTAGGGACTGAAATGGACTAAATCATAGGTAAAATTGAGACAAATTAAAAGTTTAATGGTCAACTAGCGATCACATTGCACAATTTGGAAACTAAAGATCAATTTATAGAGGCGCAGAAATTAGTGGATTCCAATCGACATTGTCAAGGGTGCGATTTCATGAATTGAAATTTTTTTTTTTTTATTAATTGAGGGTGCATGCACAAAAATTAAAAGTTCAAGTGCTTGAATGAAAATTCACAAATACCTAATTGAAATCCTAATTTTTAAGGATTTAAAATAGGAGACAGGTCATTTGGGCTTTAATGAAGGGAATAGATGATGCGTCATTCAAACCATTGTTCGTTTTTTTCTTCAGCCAAGAAGGCTAATTAAGGAGCCATCTTTAAACGAATAAATGTAGCATCTCTGATTACCTTAAAAGTTCTATTTAGCACCAAACGTTTGAGAAACACTTTTTCTATAAGAATCATCCATCTTAATCAAATGTTTATACTCTACTTGTCTCGAAAAACTCACCAACATCTTGTTCCTAGTCATCATCATTAAAACAAAACATCTTATCTCGATGGATAAATTTTAAACTTGTGTTTTTCAATTAAGAGTGTGTTTAGAAAACATACCGTAACACATTTTTTCACACTCTTAATTGAAAAACACAATTTTTAGATTTTTGGAGGATCATTTTGCAATTAATTTTAGGTTTTTTATACCACTTTTACCCTTTTTATATTTAATACTTGAGATACTTTTCTGGTATTAAATAAACCAATTTTAAAATATAGAAAACAACAATAAAAATCCTTCTTTAAAAAAAGTTATGTTTTGAATTGTATATGGCCAAATTCTAAGATGATTTTCATGCATATTGTTTTATTAAATAAAAAAATATTTTCTGAATTTTTCTTTAGAAAAATCAATTAATGGATTTTACAACTAGTTTGTAATTATCTATTAAAATTTGGTCTAAATTTCAAAAATAATAAAAAAATCAATTTATTTATTTTTAATATCAGGATTTACGAACTTACATAAAACATATTTTTAATATTAAAAAAAAACAAATTAAGCCCGTAATAAATCAAATAACCTCTCTCTCTCACGTATTTACTTTTAATATTTGAAAATTACAAACTTATATATATATATATATATATATATATATATGACGTATTCCTAGTATTAAGAAAAATAAAAATAAAAATACAATAAAATATATTAGAAATGTTAGGTTGAATCCATAAAGTCATGATTAATCTTATTGAGATAGATCTGCTTTAACCAATAAACATACCAATAGTTAGCAAAATATATTAACAGAGCTTTAGTATTTATCAGATAAATAAACAACGCAACTTATCCTAAGTAAGGTGTATTATATATGATATTGTTATTCTTATATACAACTTGTTCTTTTGCCTAAACTCTGTTGAACAATTATGATTACTAATTACCAAAACACTAAGTGATGACTTTAAATTTTTAAACTATAAAAGAATTAGAATTAAACTATAAAAGAATTAGAATTTTTTGTTATTTCCACACTCAAATAAAAACGATGACTACAAAGTCATACATGTACCACGATATATTATACACCATTTCTTTACACAATACTTTGATTTAGACTTCCTTTTTGATTTATCAGCATAACTAGATCAAGTTACCTTAATCAGTGGTCATTTTATAATTAGTAATGGAGTGATAAGACACCAAAACTACAAAAGGCCTTAATAAGATCGTCCATTAATTTTGACTCACATATAGTACATGATGTCATTCGTTGGATACGGTGGGATTTATTAGATAAAAAGAAAAGAACTTGAAATTAATCCCTGGTAATGTGTGGAGCTTTGTGCCTGTCTACGTAGCTAGTGATTTCAGCTCACATGGCTTCCTCTGATTTGAATTCAGTCCCAGCAATCATGCCATAAACTCATGGAGTCAATTTATCAAG
>Ga0325410_1002708_pt1 | contig 19828 bp, 14 predicted proteins | sample PopdelMetagenome_16_FD_206182 | JGI IMG/M metagenome (GOLD analysis project Ga0325410, IMG submission 206182) | Populus deltoides microbial communities from Bellville, Georgia, United States - Xylem-PdIQD-R3 | ecosystem: Host-associated > Plants > Phyllosphere > Stem > Wood/Secondary xylem... | reverse complement strand
TCTTCTCTCCGACCATATTTGAGGCATTCTATTGTTTAATTATTATCGTTCATAACTCTTTTTTTGCCCCTATAATATTTATACTTTGGCTCTAATGCTCTAGGAACATTTCTGACTTTTTTTTTTTTTTTTGCGCCTATGCCCTGTATAAATACAGGTAGGACAGAGGATTTATGAAAATATTTAGATATTGTTTGGGAACGCGGTGCAAATGGTGTTTCATAAAAATTTAATTTTTTTACTAAAAATTAATTTTTTTATGTTTTGGATCGTTTTGATGCGCTAATTTAAAAAATAATTTTTAAAAAATAAATAAGTATCATTTTGATGCATTTCGGCACGAAAAATATTTTGAAAAACAATCACAATCATACTTCCAAACATGTACTTAATAACAAAATCTTGAGTACGGGGGAATCAATAGCTGTGTTTTTTTTACTGATCATGTAATAATTGCGATTTAAATTTTGAAATCACTAATGTTGAATGAAAAAAAAAAAGCCATTTCTAAAATTACTAAACCTTTTGCTTTTGGAGAGGAAAACAAGTCTCTAAAAGAACATGAGATATATATATTGTTAAATTGAAAAGAAACTAAAGGAAAGAAGATTCAAATAAAGAAAATTGGATTTATTGCTCAAAGAAACGTCAACAGCCAAGCTTGAGAACCATTCGATAAATTCACATAACAATTAATGTGTTGACATTACTTGGGAATTCTTGATAAAGACAGACGGCGGCCAATAAACAAAAGCATATGAACAACACATGGAGTAAGCTTTGTCGCCAATGTACTAACATGAACCAGTCCCATACCTCCCCACGTGAATTCAAATAAGTACAATAAATATAATCACTAGAAAGTGTAAGAAATTTGCCAAATCATTTGCACAACATGCCTAGGCTTGGTCGCTTGGATATAACTTAGGGCATAGCTTAATCATTCAATTAATGCAAGTGATACTCATCGGAGGTGATAACTAAATATTTGGTTTTGAAGCCTAACATTTGAGTTTGAATTTATTTTTTCAAGTTACAGAGACTATTAGAGTACTCTAATACTAACGAGGCTCGCTCTATTTGGAAGACCATCGAATCAGCCCTAGCTTTCCCATCGACAACCTAAATTATTTCTTTTCACTGAAGCCTTCTTGAATTTTAGCAACTCCCTAGAGAATCAATTTTGACTTATTTGGATCATGGGAAAGTGTAAAATGATGAATTGGTAGTAGTTGGTAAGCCATTCATTCTCACAGACTTTAATTTGTATCTTTTCAAAGGTCTATGATAAAATAAAATGAAATAAAAGTCTTAGTATCCCCTCTAATGGCTCGTTCTAAACCTCTTACCTTCTCGAAACTGCATAGTTTACTCCTGAGCCATGAATTCTTACACAAGAATGAATTTCATATGCTCTCCATTAGGTCAACATCTGTTAATGATATGAATGCCATTTTAGCCAAAATTGTTGACATCCACTTTCATTGATAGATATTGTATCAACTTTAACTTTAGTTTTTTATCTGGTCAAAATGGTCTTTTCAACATGAAGCATGATAGAAATTAGTGAGGTCACCTAAAAAATAGAAAGAAACTTTAGCTAAGGGAACGAATCCAGTTAGAATCGACAATGATAAAACACCTGTACCTAATGTCATATTTACGGTAACTATAATTATACTACCCTATCATGTTCTTTATTTTTTTAAGTTATTGGTTTTCTTACTAGAAAAAATTCTTTGATCATTTCAATTTGAGGTCATCTACCTTCATCTTGCACTATTTTAGCTTATCTCTCCTTTTTTTAATCATCGCCGATCATAGCATCCTAATATCGAGGTAGTACATCTTGTCATACCAGATTTCACTAGACTTATTACCTATTTTTAGGTCATCTACCTTCAACCACCACTATAAATTTTCATCAAAAAACTTGTCAGATATGTCAAAATTTGTAATTCGGCTTGACCTTATCTATATGATCCACAAATGTATTCATTATACTTTTTACATGAGAACTAGGTTATTATTGGCAATTTAGAGTGAGATAAGTCAATATAAGATCTTTCTCCCTACAAAGAAAAATTATTTTGCCACAAACAAACATATATATGAGTGTACTATTAAGTTTTAGAGGCTTGTTGAATGTAACAAAATGTAAGAGATAAAGGGTTAACATGTTTCAAGATTTCTAAAAGGGTTGAGACAAGAAATCAAAGATATGATTGGAGTGTAGATGTTATTTATGTATATAAAGACGAGGACTATAGCATTGAAGGTAGAGATGTTATCGAAATAAAGGGCTAGCGGTAGTAGTTGATGTGATTCTCCTAGGAGACTGAACAATTACTCCTACAAATTCAATTTTGTTGACAAGGTAAAAGATAGTACAAAATTACAATAACCTCTTAATAAATAAGATGATTTTAAATCTAATAGGGTCATTCATAGATAATTTTAAATGAATACTTGATACGAACTAAGTCAGACATAAATTCAGCCTTAAAATATTTGACGGCCAATTTTGTAAGACCGGGAATATCTATCAAACCGTACATCGGGTTGAGCTAAAATTTTACAGGGAGATACTAAACATATGAAATTATATTATGGTAAATGTTAAGGTGAAATGGAGTTGAGAAACATATTATTTTAGAGAGTCAAAGATACTGGACCTTTGTGTACTGTTTGGGACATATTTGGGTCTACAGGTGGCATCTTATTGCAATTCAAGTTGGGCTGGAAACTAGACATCTCAATATTTTCAACTATATATGGTAGGCTCAGTAATTCATCAAGAAAAGAGAGAATGATGTGTTTGAAGCATGACTAAAATCTACCAAGAATGTGCAGAAATTGGAGATTCAAGCTACATGGAGTAATTTTAACATGAAAACTTAGTTCTTATTACCCTATTTATTTAATTAATTTTAAATAATTAATTTTTTTAATTTGGATTTGTTATGGCCCATTAGACATTGTGTAGTGGTTTATTTCATTATTGGATTTATGTTAGCTGATTATTAGTTTAGGCTCATTAGCTTGCAACCCAAAATGGCTCTATTAGGGTTAGTTAGAAGAGACTTTATCCCCGCAAAGAAAGGTTGTTTTTTCATAAACAAACAAAAAAAATCACGTTTATTCTTCAATTTGCTACCTAAATTTGCAGCTCAAAAAACATAATATAATCTCCTCTAACTAAACCTAATGGACCCCTTTTGGGTTGCAAGCTAATAGGTCTAAACTAGTAATCAACTAACATAAGTCCAATAATAAAATAAAATCCTAAACAATATCTAATGAGCTAGAAAAAACTCAAATTAAAAATATAATTATTTAAAAATAAATAAATAAATAAATAAAATTGGATGATAAAAACAAAGTCTTCATGCTAAAATTTCTCCATGTAGCCCGAATCTCCAATTTTCGTATATTCTTGGCAGATTTCAGTCCTAAATTCAAATATGTTGTTTTCTCTCATCTAAGTAAATTACTGAGCCTACAATATATGGCTAGAAATCATTAGATGTGTAGTTTCTATCACAACTTGAATCACAAATAGTACACGAAGGTCTAGTCTGATAGATTTGACAAGATGCATCTAGTAACTTCAATCTTCTGGAATAATATGTTCATGAACTCTATTTGACCTAAATATTTACAAAAATATATTTCCATATGTCTAGTATCTCTCTGTAAAATTTCATCTCTACTCGATGTATTTCTTGAGAGATATGCCCAATCTTGCAAAACCGGTCGGCAGACATTTTAAGACCACTTTCAAACCTGACAAGGTTCTTTAAAAATATTTGATCTCAAATATATATCATGGAAAACATCTTCTAAGGTCAACAAATCAGTAACAAGCCAAAAAATAACATCATCATCAAAACCAATAAGTATCATATTAGCAAATAAGGTTCCCTTGATATACAAGCTCTCATTTTCAGTCATATTCCCCTTCTTTTATTTTAGTTGCTCCTCATATATTTGCTTAAGTTTCAAAGAGACAAGAGTTATAGGTCTTACATTCATCTCAAAAGAATACATATTTGTCACTCCATCATGAATAGCTCTTCTATCATACTGTCATAGTCCACCTAGTAACAAATAACTAGCTTGCATTAGCACAACATCACATAACACCTCATCATAATATTTACCAATAGAAAAGGAAACGAGAACTTGCTTATTTATTTTCATTTCATCATTATCATTCAAACAATGTAATTTATTTGGTATGAGATGTTTGGTAGTGTGCAAGTTCAATTCTTTCACCAATCCAGTACTAGCTACATTATTGTAACTAACACTATCTATAATTAAGAGGCGTACCTTATAATTAAGATACGTACCTTATTCTAAACATGAAATATTATATAGAATATGTTATTTCTCTAACCTTTAGAAGCATCCAACTTCATATGCATATTCAATGCTCTCCTTACCATAAATTTCTATTCATCAACCGGACACTTAACATAAACATCATCAACATCCTCCAATGATGGCATCTTTTCCTCTTCATCCTCCCCATCGAACTCAACCTCATTATTAAGTTTCATAACCATGAATCTTTTGTTTAGACACTATGAAGCAACATGATCAAAACCCAAATAATGAAAGCATTTAATGTCATAGTTACGAAAAATAGGAGTAATGTTGTTATCTTTAACAACGACCGAGGTGTCTTTCTTCTCTAGGGTATTTGACCTTACCCTTCTTATTCGGTTGTGATGGACCACCCTCAGTGTTAGCTTTCCAATTGTGTTTCCAAGGTGTCGAAGGGCCAAATAGTTGACTTTATCAAATGGTACCCTTTCACTTAAGCTATTTCTCCACCTTCACAACCATATACACCATCTCCTCTGATTCCATATAATGATGCAACTCCACAATATGAGTTATATCACGATTAAAGCCATTCATAAAACTAGCCATAGTAGCCTTATTATCCTCTTCAATATTAGCTCGAATCATAACAAGTTCCATCTCCTTGAAGTGTTTATCATACTTTTTATACCTTGACTCAAACTCTACAATCTTTTATACAATTCTTTATAATAGTGACTAGACACAAATCTTTTCCTCATAAGGAATTTCATCTCATCCCAAGTATCAACTTGCCTCTCGTAATTTCTCCTGTGGTTTTTCACTAACTGATCCCACCATACAATGACATATTCAGTAAAAGCAATCACAACAAGCTTAACTTTCTTGGGTTTCGGGTACTTATGACACTCAAAACTCCACTTCACTTCTCTTATTCTAAATAAACTTTCAGATCATTCTTCCCCTGAAAAGCCAATATTTTTAGCTTTATTGTACCCAAATCTCCACCGAACTCAGTATTATGGTCCCAATACCTATAATTACCTCTCTGGCCAAAATTATCCCATATCTTTCCCCTTCAAACGGTGATCCCGCTAATGTCCAATATGTTACCTATATCCCACGAACACATCTTTAAAATCAACTTCACTCATATCCATATTATCAACCACAAACTCATCCATATTAGTGTTAACTTGTTTAACAACCCTCTTAACATTAAATTATCTTCACTCAAGTCTATTTTAAAACCCACTATGATCATTAGCACATTGTCTCTCCAACCTATCTCCAAATTCAATTGTCATCTGATCCATCTGTTGATTCATAATGCATATAAGTTACAATTTTATAGTCTCCTTTTTGTGTTGCCATGTTGTTGCTTGCCTCCAACATTTTCAAATCTAAAAATTGTTTAGTTGACAAGAAATATATATTCCTTACCCAATCTCTCATGTGTTTACACTCATCTTGTGTTTCACTCAAATATAAGTTTTTCACTTAAGTATGTTTGTTACGTCTTTTTACTCTCATCTCACCTTTGTTCGGCTCTTGCGGAACTAATTTCAACACCAAATATAAAAGCCTTAGAAGCATATCAAAATATTTTTTTATGACTCTAGAAGCAAGAAAAATATGAAAACAAGCAAATATAAAACTACGATTACAATTTCACGAGTAACAAATGAATTTGTATGAAAAATTGACATTTTTGAAGACGCGTAAGAAAATAGATGAAAAGGTTATAAAAAAAATTAAATGACATGTAATTATATCAATCAGAACCTTAAGACCCAGTATATAAAAAATTTAGAAATTTCTAAATTTATTTGACCTGAAATTTCCTTCTGATACGAATTTGACCTATTAAGATAAGTTTTAACCCCGATCTTGGTTACTATAGAAAATGATCTTAAAATAGGCTCATATTTTATATGGAGTTTGATTAGGACTTCTAAAATTAGTATATAAGAGTTTAGAATTTTCTGAATTTTTTTGGTCCAAATTCACCCTTGTTTATATACTATGGCATATTCAACAAAAATGATTTTGGATGTTCTTTTCCTCTCTTTTTTTTCTCTTTATGCTAATGATATATTATAAGATAGAAACAAAATAAAATAACTTTTTTTTTTAGAAATGTTAGATGCAAACTACTAAGCTTTAAACACGAAATAATAAAAACCAAATCAAAGACACTAAAGCTAAGGAAGCTAAAACTAACAAAAAGATAATAAAGAATATAACCTAATTTAGAGCCTAGCTCTAATACTAACTGATGTGGATCTCTTGAGCATATGGTTAAGTAACCCCCAGAAAAGTAGATAACAACCTAGAAAGCCAACAATTAGGTTTGATAAAACTCTGACTTAAAGGTAACCATGTACCTAAGTTACCAAGGACTTGAAATAACATAGGTTATTTCATAATCGATGAATAATAAATTGTTTGATTTGATTATAAATAATGGTAGCTATAAGAATATTATAGGTAAACATACTGCTAAAAAAAAGATTTTAATTAAAACCACATCCTGAATGATACAAGATTTAGTGGATTAAGATAAGATAATGGGTGAAACAAAGATAACACATCATTGTAAAATGCCTTTTTTTTTTATTGAAAAGAATAGGGATGAGATGTATTATGATGTAATAAATATGGATGCTTGTAATCTTATATTTGGTAGGCTTTGGCAATATGATGCATATGCGAGACACTTGGGTTATGTGTTTAGTAAAGATAATGTGAGTTATACTCTTATTCCTATAAAATAGAAAACTCAACTTGAAGCTTATAAAATATTAGAAAATACATTCCTTATCATCATCAATTCAAAACATGACATGTAAATAGATATACAGGAGACTAAATGGGTTCGCGTATTAGTTATAAAGGCACTAGTGTATATAAAAGAAAAAGAGAAGATGACTGATATTCCTAAAGAAATTAAACTTTTGCTTGCTAAATTTATAGAGGTTATACTACATTATTTGCTTGATAGATTGTTGCTAATGAGAGATATTTAGTATCATATTGATTAGGTGCCAACAACTAGCATTCCAAATATATCATATTATCAAATGAGTTCTAATAAGAGTAAGATATTGAATGAGAAACTAGAGAAGCTATTGTGAAAGAGACATATTCAATAAAGCCTAATTTTATGTTCACTGTTGTTACCCATTTTTTACCCTAAAAAAATCAAGAAAAGAAAAAATGAAAAGAGAAAATTCAAAATACAAGAGGATATACATGAAAAAAGTCTATAAAATTGCCCAAGTTGATGGTGATGGACCGAAATGACAAGTAAAAAAATTAGAGGATTAAAATGTATAAAATTAGAAAAATTGACAACTCAATTCTGATTGACAAAGGGTCTCATTGCCAGTACCTCTCATGTTTGGCAGACTGTTAATTCTATATCTAAAAACAATCGAAAGGGAATTGGGATGTGTACTCGGGCAACATGATAAGTTTGTATAAAAGAGAGAACAATCTATTATCTATGTAAGAAGTTCACAGATTATGATTCTAGATATATAATGGTAGAGAAGCTTTGTTGTGCACTTCTATAGGCTGCAAAACGACTTTGATAGTACATGTTGTCCTACATTACATGGCTGATTTCAAAACTGGACCCTCTTAGATATATCTTTGAAAAGCCTTATTTATTAAATAGAATAGCAAGATGACATGTGTTGTTGGCTGAGTATGACATAGTGTACATAACAAGAAAAGTCGTGAAAAGAAGTGTTATTGTTGATCATTTAGTAGACAATACAATTAAAGATTATGAGCCTTTGAATTTTGATTTCCCAGATGAAGATGTGCTGGTACAAGAAAAAAAAGAACTAGACTGGTGGACAATGTATTTTGACAGAGTAGTAAATGTATATGGCAATGATAATTTCTCATAACAGAAAGTAATACCCTGTTTTAATCAAGTTGCAATATGAGTGCACCAATAATACGGTTGAGTATGAAGCTTGCATCCTCAGATTAAAAGCTGCATTAGAATTGAAGATAAAGAAACTTGATGTATATTGAGACTCAATGCTAATAATTTGCCAAGTGAAAGGAATATGGAAGACAAAAGATGATAAGCTGAGGCCATATCAAGAATATATGTCCAAACTTACCAATTTGACAAGATAAAATTCACTCATATAGGAAGAGACAAAAACCAATTTACTGATACTTTGGCCATTTTAGCTTCCATGACCAAAATTAATTATGGAAATAGAGTGCAACCTATAAGTATTGAGGTTAGAAATTCTCCAATTCATTGTTGCTCAATTAAAGAAGAAGTGGATGGGGATCCGTGGTATTATGTTATCAAACAGTTTATCCAACACCAGAAGTATCCCCTAGGTTATCCATTATAGATATGAAAACCCTATGAAGGTTAGCTATGATTTATTACCTCGATACAGAAGTGTTATATAATAGGTTGTCCAAATGAACATTATTGAGATGTTTGGAAGGGACAAAAGAAAATAAAATGCTCTAAGAAGTTCGCGAGGGATTTGTACAACTCATGCTAGTGGATATATAACAGCTAGACAAATAAAGAGGTCAGGTATTTCTAGATGACCATGGTAAAGGATTGCATTGAATATGTAAGAAAATATCACAAATGTCAGGTGTATAGTGATAAGATAAATGTGCCTCCTGCTCCTTTATTCAATTTGACATCTCCATGGCCATTTACAATTTGGCGAATCGATGTAATTGGGTCAGTCCATCCAAAAACCAGTAATGGACATCAATTGATCCTATAGGCCATTGACTACTTTATAAAATAGGTAAAAGCCAGTTCATATTCTCATGTAATTTAAAAGATAGTGAAGAGATTCATTGAATAAGATTTAATTTATTGATATGGATCCTCTTTCATAATTCAAAATAATATAAATAACAGTAAGAACCTTGTGGTGTGAAAACAAAAAAAAAAGTTTGCGACACTAAAGTAGGCTCCCGATAAAATCGAAACTACCCTTAAGCACCTGAAAAAATAGTGATTGATAATGCTCAGAACTTCAATAGAAGAATGATAGTAGAGCTTTTGCACAAAATGGAAAATCAAGCACTCAAATTCATCTCTATATAGGCCAAAGATGAACGATGTTGTAGAAGCTTTCAACAACAATATCAAGAAAATTATGCAGAAGATAGTAGTCATGTATAATGACTGGCATGAAATGCTTTCTTTTGCTTTGTAAGCATATCGTACCACAGTAAGGACGTCTATAAGAGATACACCTTATTATTTTTTTAATGGGATGAAAGTAGTAATGCCACTAGAATTAGAAATCTCATCTTTAAGGGTACTAATGGAATCAGAACATGAGGAAGTTGATTGGGTCACGATGAGATAGGAGCAGTTAAATCTGATCAATGAAAAAAAGTTAGCTCCAATTTGTCATCATCAGTTGTATTAACAAAGAATGGCTAAAGAATATGGTAAGAAAGTCAAACCTAAGGTATTTCAGTAAAGAGATCTAGTGCTGAGAAAGATCTTACCTCTACCCTGCAAAAATCAAAGTTAATAGCCACCCAGGTACGAAGGCCTATATGTAGTGAAGAAAGCATTCTCTAGAGGAGCTCTGTTATTGACAAGAATGGATGGAGACGACTTGCCTAGGCCTGTGAACTCTAATTTTATAAAGAAATATTATGCATAGTGTACTTATCTTCTTTAAATAAATAAAGTTTGGTTATTCATTCTCGTTACATCTTGTGTATTTGCAAATGATCTCAAAAGGCTCAACGAAAAAAAAATTCAAAAATCATTCTCTCTTAAATAAAGGTTTTCAATATTCGACTTTGGCTAACAATTTTAAGAAAAATCAATGATTTGTCAAAAGAAACGATTCACCTAGCAACTCCCTAAGAGATGCCTAAATACTCAGAAACCCAAAGAGATGATCCAATCTTCAAAGTTTGTTGTGAAAAAGCTACATGAAACAAAGACAATGAAGTTTTCATGAATTATGAACTCGCAAAATAATTTTGTACAAATCACTACAGTAATGAGGTCAAAATTTATTAGTCATGACCAATCTTGCTTGAAATCAGAATAGACTATTTTTTATATCCCCTAGAGATGAATATGTCTCTTGCAGTCTTAATATGAGCTAAAGTGGTTTTTTTCCTTTGTAAAATAACTTTGTCTAAGATCCACCCTACACAAAGGGTAAGCATTAGAAAATATCTATTAACAATAAGAAAGTGGTTGGAAAACCCAAAAAAGATAAAATACTTGTGAACGGAATCCATGAGATCTTGATTGAGGCCGTAAAATAGGAAAGCTTAACACCCCCCTAAAAAAAGGCTTCGCTAAATGATAAATCTTTAAAAGACACACGAGTATCTAAAAAACAAGTAAAAGTTTCTCCTGTAGTTTCAACAAACAAAGAAAAGGAAAATCAATGAAGAACTTGCAAATAGAATAGAAAAGGGCATTAGTATCTTGATATGAGCAGATAAATAGATTTTGGGAAAGAAAAGTTGTTTACGTGTTCGATCAAAAGTTTAGAGTGAAGAAAAACCAGAAAAAATCCATTGTCTCACTTTTAAAAGCGAAAGTCTTTACTAGCATAACATATGTTGAAGGAATAGAAAAGGAGGATGAAATGGCATAAAGGTGTGAAAGTGATCCTAGACCCATAAAAACCCTCAAATACCATTTGAGCCTGTGAACTCCTTTTCTTTGGTAGCCATAAAACTCGGCCTTCATTAAGTGCCTTGAAAAGTCTATTCTAATCAAGTGAACAGGAAAAATTGATAAATGACACTCTCAAAATATAAGAAACCATTTATAAGAATCATGATGAAGTGAATAACTATTTGTCTTTGTTCACGTTGAGAAAATTCAAACACAAGACTTCAAACAAGTATTTGATCTTTTTTTAATCCAATGCAAAATGGATAATCTCCTAAACCAAAACACCATGATGAAATATCTTTCTTCAAAGACTAATACATATCACGAGAGTTGCATGAACATTGTTTTTTGACAAGACATTGAAAAATCTCAGATTTTCTAAAAGACAAAGTAAATCTTGTGAAATTTTTGTTAGGGAAAACACCTTTAAATAAAAATCAAAGCGCGTGTCATGAGTATTTGAAAAAAAAGTATAAAAAAGTGTTGTCACAAGATAAAGAGTTTTAATTCATTCTCATTTATCATGGCCTAAATACTCGTAAAGGAGAAGGCTACAAAGGCAGCTCAACATTCAAGATTGGAAAGTAACTCGCACGGATATGCTCAAGTAAACTTTGAAGACCACCTTAGAAATTACAACCCTCAACAATAAATAAATAAAAAAGATTATGAAGAAAGGGAAGCCTATATTTCAAAAGGCAAGCATTGCATATGGTTTAACCTCAACTTTAAAATATTGTTGGTGTAGGATTCGCTAACCAAGAAGAAAGATGGTGAAATCTGCATAGGTGAATAGAAACCTAGAAATGGCAAAGACATCTCATCTATAGGGTGTGGATAACTAAGACCATAAGACCACTACCACAATTTTTAGATTTACTGATGAAATTTTCCGTCGGTATTTGCACTACCATTATGTTGGTAAAAATATTTCTGATAAAATCACCGACGTTGGTAACTCTTTCATTGGTAATTTTTTGTCTGTCGAAAGTTCATTGGTAATAAAAAATATTATTACCGATGGATTTACTGACAGAAAAAACGAGCAAAAAAATTAATTCATTCCGTCGGTAATTCCCTCGGAAACAAACCATATGTAATTCCATCGGTAATTATTTAAAAATATATATATTTTACAAAACTATAAAATAATTAAATTAATATTAATCAACACTCTATAATACTCAAAATTCTTGGAAAAAAGAAGAAAATCAACTCATAAAAATTTGCAACAAATAAATAACATGAAAAAATAAATTCAACTAAAAAAATTCATATGAAATTTTTTTTTAAAATCCTATAAATAAATCAACTAAAAATTAATCTCATATGAAAAAAAAAATCCTACAACAACATTCATACAATTATTAAGAAAAAAACAATTAAAAATAAAATAAAAAACAAATATAGTGAAAAAAAAACAAAAAAAAAAGAATTTTTTTTTATCTTAATGTAGTTGCAAGTGAAGCTAAGAAGAGAAAAAAAATCATAAAGTATACTAATTAAAAAAAAAACTGAGAAGAAAAAATAAGAAAGGAGAAGAAGACATAACTGAGCATGGAGGAGAAGAGAAGGAGTTGAGGAGAGAAGAGAAGAAGAAGAAGAAGAATAAGACATAACTGAGCATGCAGGAGAAGAGAAGGAGTTGAGGAGAGAAGAGAAGAAGAAGAAGAAGAAGAAGAAGAAAGGGGACGGGTCTGTTGTGAAATTAGGGATTCTAGGCTTTTTATTCGGGCGTTTTACCGACTGATAATTAAATACTAATATTTGTAATCATTCTGTCGGTGATTTCATCTATAATATTTAATTTAAATTTTGAATTTAATCAAAAAATTTCAAAACCGCCAAATATCACCGACGACTTTTCAATCTGTCGATGATTTTGTCTGTAATACTTAATTTAAATTTTTAATTTAATTTAAATTTTTTAGAAAACCGCCAAATATCACCGACGACTTTTCAATCGGTCAGTGTTTTTGTCTTTAAAGAACATTAATTAACAATGTAATTGGAAAGTGAATAGTTCTAGAGCTCTCTGTAAAATACCGACGAAATGTTCCATTGGTGATTCTCTTTGTAATTGACATGATGAATAGTGTTGATAGTTTACCAACGATTTTACTAACTAAATTACCGACGGAATTTATTCTATCGGTAATTCCATTGGTATAAATGGCACGTCATCATTTTTTTGCTTTGTTTTAATTTTTTTCCCACTATAATTCCCTCGGTAAATAACAAGGAAATATTTTCGTCGGTAAAATCCATTGGCAATTTACAAACGAAAATATTCCCTCGGTATTTTTGTTTGTATTTATTGATTTTCTGGTAGTGGACAAGGCACTCATTTTAAGAGTTTATCCTTGGATGGTATTTTGTTTTGAATTTTTTTTAGAGAATTTTTGGAAGGATCCAATGTAGATCCTAGTATATAGAATTTAAAAAGGTAGGCTGCCCGTGAAAACGGACCACTTTCAAAGAAGCATGAAGGCTCGCTGAAATTCTTTTTAGAATTTGAAAAAGGATTAGTCACCCGTGAAAATAAATCTATTTTTTAATTTTAAAATAGATAGGTCACCCGTGAAAATATACCAATTTCAGGGAAGTATGGAGGCTTGCTGAAATTCTCTTTGGAATTTAAAAAAGGGTAGGTCACCCGTGAAAATAGACCATTTTTTTAATTTTAAAATGGGTAGGTCGCCTATTAAAGTAGACCAATTTCAAAGAAACATGAAGGCTTGTTGAAATTCTTTTTGGAATTTGAAAAGGGGTAGGTCACCCATGAAAATAAACCAATTTTAAAATGGGCAGTCGCCCGTGAAAGTAGACCAATTTCAGGGAAGCATGGAGTCTTGCTGAAATTCTTTTTTGAATTGAAAAATGAACAAGTCGCCCGTGAAAATAGACCAATTTCAGGAAAGTATAGAGGCTTATTGAAATTCTTTTTGCAATTTTAAAGAGGGAAATCATCCATGAAAATAGACCAATTTTTGAATTTTAAAAGAGACAAATTACCCATGATAATAAGACCTTTTTATAAATAAAAAAAAACCAAAGTCTTTGGGATTCCAAGATGGGTGGATCACCTAGTAAGTCCGATAGACACTTTTTCTTAACAAGCTAACTAGCATTGTAACTTAGCCATTTATTATTACCCACTTTTGATCTCATAAAAAATCAAGAAAAGAAAAGGGGAAAACAAAAAAAATAATTCAAAATACAAGAGGATATCTATGAAGAAAGCCTATAAGATTGCCTAAGTTAGTGGTAAAGGACCAAAATGACAAGTGAAAAAGTTTAAGGACCAAAATGTATAAGATTAGTAAGATTGGCAACCAAATTTTGATTAAAGATTGCCCAAGTTGGTGGCGAAGGGTCCTATTAGTAAAAATATTTTTATTTAGGGTAAAGAAATATAAATTTGGATAGGTAAGGACTCAATGAGAATTTTGGAAGGTTTAATTAATCTTATTGAGGGCTTTATTGCAAGGAAAATCAGTTTTTTGAGTCAATTTAGATGATAATTGGAATAGAGTAAAGTTTAGGGACTTAATTGGTTTTTTGGGAGGTTTAATTAGACAAATCGGGGGCTTAATTGTAAGAATATCTGATGGCCAAATATGGAATTTGTCGCGGGGTGACGCGACATCGTCTGGCGACGGCGGAGGCTCATGTCGTGCCTCCTGATGAGGGGTGTTGTGTGTTGAGAAGGGTTTTTTGGATTTAATCATAAATTATGATTAATGTTTAGGAGTCGCCACCTAGTATTATGGTCACTACGAACCTATGGTCTGCGAGAGTCTGGGTAAGGGACTGGTTGTGCAAGGGGAAGACGCATCACTCCTAGTGCACCCTAAAGGTAAGCTGCATTGTTGTTTGATTGTTTTTTTTTAAGTCAGGTTTCTATTCGTTGGTCTTTTCTAAGGCTCAAGGCAGATCTCTCTTCATGAGAGAGTCTCTACCTTATCAAGTTAAATCCTAACCATTCTAAAGTCTGAATTTTAGCATTGTATTTTTACACCTTGTATCTTTAATACTCGAAGGTGTACTTTATCGTGTAATTTTACACCTCACAAATATTAAAGTCTACATTTGGATCCTAAAAAAAGATTGGAAAAAGATTTTTGACATGTCGGCCAAATCCTAATGGATAATCATAAACTAGTTACGATATCCATTTTTTATTTTTTAAAACATGAAAAAGATGCAATTTTTGTTTTTATGAAGATATGCTTGAAAAAATTTTAGGATTTGGCCGTGTGCAATAAAATTTTTTTTTTTTTGAAAATGTTTTGAAATTTTTTTTTTTGAAATATTTCAAAGAAACCCGGGTATTTTAATACCGGAGTTGTATTTTACAATGTAAATATACAACCTGATATTATACAAAATTGGTAGAAAAATATTTGAGAAAATCACATTTTTTTTAAAATGATTTTTGAATTTTTTTGAATTTTTTTTTTTAAAATAGGGGCCAGGCTGGGCCAAAACTAGCCCGGCCCAAATCTAAGTTAATTATTTTGGTCGCTGCATGCAGAATTCATTTGCATGCAGCGACAGCAGCAGTGAGCAACAGGGGCGGTTGATGCAAGGCAGGGATGGAGAACCACCTGAGGCAGTGAGGGCTTGTGGTCGTGCTGGTGGAGAGGCTGGTGGCGGCGTTGATGGAGAGCTTGGCCGCTGGAGTTGCTACTGCGCAGGAAGAAGTTTGTGGAGGAGAGAGAGACGCTGGAAGGAGAAGAGGGAGAGAGTCACAATGGCTTCTTGGTGGCCAGTTAGTGGTAGAAACGGTGGCTGAGGCTGTGACAGAGATGCTGGCCGGCGGTAGAGGAAGCAAAAGAAGAAGAAAAATGTGCGGGAGGTGCTGTAGAGAGGAGAGAGAAACTGACGGTGGCTCTTGGTGGTCGGTTGGTGGTTGTGTTGGCTTCCTGTGGTGTAGTTGATATTGGGAAGACCGGTGAAGAGGGTGGTGGTGGCTGAAGGCCACGGTGGAGAGAAAGGGAGAGGAGAACGAGAAAATTGCAGAAACAAGGGAAAATGGCTGGTTTTTTGGCCGATTTTGGCCCCGATTTTCTCCTCTCTCAGGCCATCAAATCCACCTCTATTTATAGGCAGTAGAAGAGGGAAATCTTGTCTACAATGGAGAAAAATTTCAGCCCTTGATTCAGATGAGAAGGATCCCAACAGTTGGCTCAAAGTAGGCACGGTGCACTATCAAATTGTCAAATCTGCAGCTGCAGGCTGCTTGAGTTGGCCTCTTTGGGGTGGTGTCACGTCCGTTTATTTGATAGTGAGCTGGTGAAGATGATACCCCGAAGTAGAGGGATGTCTGGCGATCCGTTTCGTGCAAGTTTTGGCAAATTTGGTGGACGTTAGGTGCATTAAATACACCTGCAAAGGAGGTGACTGAACCAGTTTTTCTGGGAAAAAAGAAGAAGATAATGAATAGTGTTCAGGATTCTGTTTTGACCAAAGTTCATTTTAGTCCTTCCGCTTTTGATTGCTTTCAATTGAACCCCTAATTGACCCTAAACTTTTACAATTAAGCCCCTGATGACCTTCAATTGGAACCCTGAAGTTACGCGCCTTTTGCAATATGGTCCTTGGTCTCGGATTTTGTCAATTTAAACCCTAATTGACCATCAAACTTTTCATTTCTTCAATTTCACCCCGGGTTTTTGTCAATTAAGCCCCTCAATTGTGGCGCATTTTGCAGATTGGTCCTTGGCTGCAAATTTCTTCAATCCAGCCCTTAATTGACCCCAAAACTTCAATTTTCTTGCAATTTGGACCCCGATTTCAATCAATTCACTTGGTAAAAATTAAATTTGTCTCTTAAAATTTCAATCCCCTCAATTAAGCTTAAATTAGGCTCTCAAACTTAATTTTTCACCAATTAAGCCTCAAATAAAATTAATTTGACTCATTTAAAGTATAATTAAATCCTTGCACTTAATTAAATCCTTCAATTGGACCCAAATTAATTCTTAAAAATAATTAAAATTTAATTTGGCCCGTGATTAAATCAAATTGGCCTATTAAAAATTTAATTATATCCATGGTCTTAATTCTAATACAAATTCATCCAATAATGATGTAATTTAACCTTGAATTTGCATTTTTTTTCTCCATTTTTGGGCATAATGGGATACAATTAGACCTTAAATTTCCTCCAAAAATTGCATCTTGATTTCCTGGCCTGCTTTCTCCACGTTGCTAGCCTTTATTTTATTTTGAGAAAAAAAAATGAATTTTTGGGGAATAACCCAGAATTGGGTTATGACAGAATTCATTGAAAAAATCCAAAACCATGGACCAAATTGTAAAAAACATGTAATTGTAGGGGCTAGAATTGACCAAATCAAGAGCCAAATTCAAGAAAATAAAAAGTTTGATGGTGAATTAAGGGTCCAAGTACACAAATCAGAAACCATGAACCAAGATAAAATTGACACTAAACTTTGAGGTTGATGATTGAGTTTAGCAAAGGAGAAATTGCATGAAATTAAGAGCTTGAGGGGCAATTATGAGTGCAATTAAAAACAATTGGAAGAACAAGGACTAAAGTGAAATTTGTCAATTCCAAATTAAAAATCTTAATTTCAAGGGTTCAACCTAGACAATGCGTCGTTCGGCCATTATTTAGCTTCTTCTTAGTAGTTTTGGCTGATCAAGTATGCACCTTTAGGTGAATGTGGTGTCTTCAACTACCTCTAGGCTATAACCACCACCATTCAGCTACTCCCATCAAATATATACATCCTATTTTTTATATGAACTCAACAACATCTTGTCTTTGTTCAGCCATCACTATATTTTTAGATTATTAGCTAATCGAGTTAACACCTTCAAACGAATGAATGTGGAGCTATAAAACTCTAAATTAAGCAATAATGGATCCAATCAAAAGGTTTGCTTCTCCTTTACCAAGTTTAGGTGGTCTCTGATGACGTTTACATCGAAGTTACTCCAGCAAAGCCTCAAAATTGGCAAACTCAGTCAACCTTGACTGAGATACCTATTTGTGCAAAACCATTCAACTTTTTTATATGTTCACACTTAACAACTCCTAGAGGCTTATCAAGGGTCATAAATATTTCATCCAAAATCAAAACATGAGGGATGCATGCATTTGTCTTCACTTATGCACATTTTTTACCAAACCACCACCCCAAAACCATTTAAGGACAAAATTTTAGCTATTAATATTTGTCCAAAACTCTCTCATTTTGATCAAAAGGCTAAACTTTGATCAATCTATGTTTGAATCAATCAAGAACCCGGGCAAAATCTGAAAAATAACCCCTGGAAAATGAAAAAAAGAAAGGAGGAAAAATATGGAGAAACACATTATGAAAAAATCCTGGTGTGAAGGTTCAAGAGCTTAACATAAAGGGTTTAACAAACTTTGAAAGGAAAAGATAGTGAAAGGAAAAGAAGGAAAGAAAAAATAAGAGAAAGAAAATAATAATCCATAGCCGGCAAGCTTTGAGAAGGTGTAACCATGTAAAAGTTCAATGGTGGAGTTTGTATGGCCTGTGTATTCATGTTTTCTTAATATTTAAACCTCTTTTGATGTTGTTTAAGCTTATCTTATATTTTTTTTATTTGATTTTGGTGCTGGAATAATATGATGTTTTTTGGTAGACTTTGTTTTGTTATTATTCTTGTTAAAAGCATTTTTTAGATTGTTCAAGCTTTTGTTATGATAGTTTGTTTTAGTTTTGGTCAATAATGTGTTAGAGAGGCTTGCATTAAAGGCATGATTCTTGGTTTTGATTCTGTGTTTTTAGCCCAATAGCATGTTAATGATGTATTTGAGATATTTTGATTAGTGTTTGAATATGTTTTGTAATAAAATAGTAAGTTGTTTTTGTTTGTAGGTTAAAGATTTTGGAAGCATATTGATCAATTTGATATATTTTAGTGCAAGTATGTTTTGGCATATAAATGTTAAAAATATCAAGTTTTGAATCCAAATAGTATGAATATGTTTGTTATTTAGATTTGGTAGTTTTGAACTTTGGAACTTCATATGTGTTATTGATAATTTGATGTTATTTTTAGTTTTTTGGACTTAACTATGCTTAGTATTGGTAATGTGATTTGTGAGGATCAAAAACAGCATGTTTTAGAAACCTAAAAGGCTAGTTCAGGGTTTAACAGTAGACTGGGAATTTTTGGGTTTCTTGGTTCAGTTTCTTCATGTTTTTTGTAAGAACATTGCCTTAGCCCTATGATTTGAACCAGTTTTTGGTCCAATTCTTTGCACTAAACCATTCAGGCAACTTGACTAGTAGATAATGTAAGGTTTATTTGCATCAATAACAAGTTTCTAAGGGTTTTAATCCTACGGTTTTCGTTTTGAACCAAAACCTATTTTGACAAAATCATGTTGATTCTTTGATAATTGAAGTGAATGGATGCTAGATTATGGATTCTTGCATGATTTTTGTTTGTTGCACATGACCCAATCCTTAGCATTGTTTTAGAAATTTTTTTTTTTTTTGCATTTTTTTTGAATTTACAATAAATTTGTAAAATTACTTAAAAATTTGGCAAATATTTCAATAACCTAAAAAAATTTAATTCCTGAAAATTAATGGTTAACATTCTGATATAAATGTTAGACTTACTAGTAAGCTGGTATTTAAGTACGAGGAGTTAACTACAAAATTCTTTGAATTATTTTGGATATTCACCAATTTTAATTAGGAGTATTTTTTTCAATCACAATACACGAGTTGTGGAAGATATTTTCACCTTTCAGGATAGGAGAACTCTGTCATGGCACCTACATGGATTCTTCCTATAAGAATTTACCCA
>Ga0325410_1002707_pt1 | contig 19831 bp, 15 predicted proteins | sample PopdelMetagenome_16_FD_206182 | JGI IMG/M metagenome (GOLD analysis project Ga0325410, IMG submission 206182) | Populus deltoides microbial communities from Bellville, Georgia, United States - Xylem-PdIQD-R3 | ecosystem: Host-associated > Plants > Phyllosphere > Stem > Wood/Secondary xylem... | reverse complement strand
GGGGGAGAAACAAAAAAAAATCAGTGAAGCATAACGCAAGCAGAACCCAGAAAAAAAACCAGAAAACAGGGGGAAAGAGACGAAAAAAATCACAGAACCGGGGGAAGAAAGACAATAAAAAAACTCAAAAACACACACAAAAAAAAAAGCACCGAAATTGGAGCTGCAGGAAGACTAAAGCGTACGGGCACAGAAGCAAAGGAAAGCAGGAGGGAAGGCTGTAAGCAGACGAGGGCCACCGCGCTGCTACCATCCACACCGTCTCCAGAGAACAGGTAAGTCATTTTTCTTTCGCTTTTTTTTGTACATTCATCTTGAATGTATCATTGCACTATGCGAAGGTAAATTAATTACCTTCGCACTATGCATGATGCACGCGTGCTTCTTGCTAGTTTGGGCCCAGCTGGGTCACTGGCTTAGGCCAGTGACCGTGCCGGGCCAGGCCGGCTGGGTCTAGCTGAGCTGGGCCCAGCCCAAAAAAAATATATATAAAAAAAATAAAAAAATAGAAAGTGTAGAAATAAAATTTTTTGCATGTTTGAGAAAAAATGTATTTTTATCAACTTATTCAATGATATCAGAATCATGAATAAAAAAGGAAAATATACTGATTTTTTTTATAGCTACGAATTTTTACCAACGCCAGAGTTGGAATTATTCGTGGTGGAATTTTTACCAACGCCAGAGTTGGAATTATTCATGGTGGAAATTTTTTTACCAACGCCAGAGTTGAAATTATTCATGGTTGAATTATTCATGGAGGAATTTTTACCAACGCCAGAGTTGGAATTATTCGAGATCGAATATTCACTAGCGCCAGAGTCAGGAATATTATAAACAAATCATCATAGCATAAGCGAATAAATGTTTAGCAATTTAAGACAAAATCAGCAATGCAGTCTGCCTCAGGTAGAACGTTTAAGGGGTGATAATATCTTCCCTTTTACGTAACCAGTCCCGTACCATAGAATCTCTGTTGACCAGTTAGGGTTCCTAGTGACCATAATACTAGGTGGCGACTCCTTAAACAAGACATTTTTCCCCCTAAAAGAACAAGATGCCAGAAATCTGTTATTTTTCCATAATTCAAAAGAATTAATTTTTAGGGCTGCCGTGATGTCGGTTGCGACAGAATGGCGACTCCACTAGGGACTAATGGACTGAGCTTTGCCTTTTGTTTGTCAATTGCTATAATATTTGTTATGTTGTGTTTATTTGTTTAATTTTCTTGCATTTACTGTTTTAGCATGCATCCTTATTTATATTGTCATGCATCACGTTAAGAGCACACACTTTACAACCTAGGATAAGTAGGGGAGTAACGGTACTCTAATGGCTTGAGCCTGGGTAAGACTTGTGAAACCATCCAACTCTCGCTTGATTGTTTACTTGGAAGTGGTTGATATGCCAAACTGATATTACTCAGGGCCTCTATCTTCACACTACTTGTAAGTCTCATATCGACCTTTTAAGGACGATCACTGAGCATGCGAGAGACCCTTTGAAACTAGGTAATGACTAACCCCTTGATGCACTCAACAATTAGGATATTCCTATTAGGATGTCATCCCGTGAAGGGCGAGTTTGCATTTCATATGTATTTTTTCTAATTGCTTCAGCATTTTCGCATAATTGCATGATTTACATTTAGCAGGTTGAAATATAGGTTCCCCATTGAAACCCCTCTATAACACTCGTTCGAGAAAAAGACAAATGGAAAACGAAGAAAAAGCCCAGTTGGAAACCCAACATCAAAAAGAGGTGGATAATCTTAAGGAAGAAGTCGCAAGGCTTACTAGTCTACTCGAGCGGGCCTTGAGAGATAAATCCGGAAAAGCAACACTTATAGCTCAGCCTGAAGATATGCATGTAACTCATTTCGATCCACAGAATCTGGGGGCAAATAGGGTGTCATATGAATTCTAACAAGCCATGCATTTTCAACCAGCATACCCCATGGGAATGCCGTTTACCATTGATTCTACTGAGAAAAAATCTCAAAAGGGCAAGATGGTGAAAGAAGAGGAATGGACTGCCTTAGAAGAGAGGATAAGGGCAATTGAGGGAATTCGCCTATATGATCCTATAAAGGCTGTTGAGATGTGTTTGGTGCCCAACATTGTCATTCCCAAAAAGTTTAGAGTGCCAGAATTTGTCAAATATACGGGAACTCAATGCCCTATAACCCATCTTAAAGCATACTGTAACAAAATGGCTGAGGTGGTTGAAGATGAGAAATTGCTGATTCATTTCTTTCAAGACAGCTTAAGTGGCACTGCCCTCACTTGGTATATGCGGTTGGACAATACCAAGGTTAAAAAATGGAAGGATTTAGTTGATGCCTTCATGAGGCAATATAAGTTCAACATAGACGTGGGCCCTGATCGGTTAAGCTTGCAAGCTATGGAGAAGGACAACAAGGAGTCCATAAGGGAATACGCCCGAAGATGGAGTGGGGTAGCTGCACAAGTTAACCCTCCTATGTTGGAAAAAGAGATGATCAGTTTATTTTCCAACACCTTTAAAGCTCCGTACTTTGAATACTTGGTTAGAAGCTCTGCATAACATTTTACTGACCTGGTTATAATAGCTGAGAGGATTGAACAAGCCATTGGGTTAGGTAAGATTGTTGACCGAACTGAGAAGAACAGTTTCACTGAAAAAGTAAAGGACACTGAAGGTGGTTGTCAAGGCACTTATCATTCCTATAGCTGATTTCTTCGTACCGACTCCTAGAAATCAAATATCTTGAAGAAAAAGCTACGGTGATATTAGGCCAAGAATGGTGCATATGGCTTCAACTAACTGCTGAAAAGATACCCTTGTTAAGAAGAATGAATGATTGAAAGATTCCAGAAATTCCAATCAATGATGAGCCCCTTTATGTGTTATCATGCCAGTATTTATGTTGGTATAAGATCTTTATTGTTGAATTTATCTTTCAAAGTTTCAATGAAATAATGAGTTTGTCATTCAATCGTGTTTACGACCAAGCATTATTCATTTTTCTGAGAGAGTTTTCTTATAAAGACTCACAAACACATCTTTGAAGCCTTGCGCGATCTCATAGACATAATTGATCTCTTTTACCAAAAAATTCCTTTCCCTATTAGAGTTTTGAAAAAAATTAATCTTGCATTTTGATTCTGAAAATAATTTGATGTTTATTCAAAAACCATATTTTTAACATTCTACTTGTAGAATGACAAGTGAATTGAGCAACTCCATCATTGAGGTGACTAAATTATAAACAAAAAAAAATTGTAAAAAGAAAAGAAAAGAAAAAAAATGAATAAACACCCTTACCCTATGACTCCTGAATCATGTGTTTTTAAATGTATGAATAATGGTATGTAGTGAACTCGTTGCTTATGATTCATGAAATGCATCTTTGCAAAGACCAAACCATCATACTGGATGAGGTCAAAGTTTATTGATTTTAACTGCTTGCGCTTGAAATGAGGAAAGACCATCTCTGTTATTCCTTTCACGTTCTGAAATAAGTACATCCCTTGCGATCCCTTTTGAGCCTGAATAATTTTCTTTCTTGAAAAAAAATCCTGACTAAGATCACACCCCACAATGGGGGCAAGTGAAATTTCAATGATCAAGAAAAATGATAAAGCTGTGAGAAAGCCAAAAGGCAAAAGAGCCCAAGAAACTCAAATGCTAGGGGACATGCCCAAATCACAAGAAAAAGTGATAACCAAAATAAAGTGAGTATGCTATAGCAAAGCAATGAAAAAGAAAAAAAAAGGCAAATCAAAGAAGAGCGGCAAAAGAAAATATGAATGACGTCAAGAGTCAAACTATTGATAGTGATCTTTAGTCTTTGAAACCCTGAAACACTCTTTGAGCCTTATGAATCCTTTTCTTTCATGGCCAAAAACCACGGCCTACGTTACGTGTCTGTAGAAGTCCTTTCTAATCAAGCAAGCAAGCAACCTAGAACAATAAACAATGCTCTCAAAATGCAAAGAATACATTTTCATAAGATTCATGACATCAAGAATAAACTACTTAGTATTATTCATGCTGATAAAAATGAATGTTCAAAAAGAGACAAATTTTTTCTCATACAAAACCTCGAGCATTTTCTCGAGCCCTTTATTTTGAAAAAAAAAAAAACAAAACAAAAGGTCACCTCATAATATCTTTTCACCAAAAACCTCATTGCCAAACACAAGAGCAAATAATCTATTTTCCAAGAAAGAAAATAACCAAGGAGTTGCAAGATTTCAAAAGCAAATTGTTTTAGATTCACATCGAAATAATTTTTGTTTTCAAAATGCAAGATCAAGATTTCAAGATTCATTCTAGACCCATATTCCTTCACCAAACTGAAAAGGAGAGAAATGAGAGAATGGCCTCTTAAAACCATTATTTGTCTAAGTAGCTGACAGAGCACACTTGGGGGCAAGGACCAATACAAGGGGGCAATATTGTGTTTAGAAGGAAAAATTCTAGAAAATGAGATGGTAATTTCCTACAACCAGACAAGGGGGCATTTTGGTTTACAAAAGATAGTTTGATCCTTTCAGCAAGTGACACTGAATATTTCTAGCAGTGAAACGAGGAGTGATGAGTGATCCTCTCAAATTATTTGACAAGTAAAAAAAAACCTTTAGCAAGCAAGTGGGTCACGATGGGCACCACAAAGGTTTAGTTGTGCAAACAAATCTGGAAATAGACTTACATGGGCTAACTCGAGTGGGCTAGAAGCCAAACGACAAAGAGGACCCAAATCAGAGGTAGTAAGTCCTCATCAATTAAGCAACAAGAAGACTAGGAAGAGATGGGGGGCTTATATTTCAAATCAGGTAAAGATGCATGCATATCATCTAAACTTTGAGACTTTGGACAATGAGTTTTGCAAATTTCATAAGAGAAAATTCTGACGGAATCCATCAAAGTAGAAAGCCAACTTGAAATGGCCAAGATTGAAATTGCTTTGGAAAATTTTTCACTTTTGAGAATTTTTCAACTTGGGCAGGCCGCCCATGAGAATTAAGCCACATGAAAAATCTCTGTATTTTTCCACCACCTTTCATATTCCATTCCTGAGGTAGTGCATTGCCTATCCTACCTGCCTTTTTAGTGCGCCTTCAAGCCCTCATTTCATTTCCTTTTGAGCGCGCCTTCGAGCCCTCGACCATTAAAGATAGTGCATTTCCTATCCTACCTCCATTCGAGCGCGCCTTCGAGCCCTCGTTTTATCTCTATTCGAGCACGCCTTCAAGCCCTCGTCTTATTTCTTTTCGAGCGCGCCTTTGAGCCCTCGACCATCAAAGATAGTGCATTTCCTATCCTACCTCAATTCGAGCATGCCTTTGAGCCCTCGTCTTATTTTTTTTCGAACGCGCCTTCGAGCCCTCGACCATCAAAGGTAGTGCATTTCCTATCCTATTTTCTTTTGAGTGCACCTCGAAGCCCTCATTTCCTTCGAGTTTTCATCTATTGAATAATGTGCCTTCGAGCCCTATCATGTCTTATTAAAAAAAAATCCTCGTATTTTTTCTCTAGGCAGGTAACCCATTACAATGTGACCATCTGGGGAGGTAACCCATTACAATATACCATCTGGGCAGGTAACCCATTACAATATACCATCTGGGCAGGAACCCATTACAATGTGACCATCTGGGTAGGTAACCCATTACAATATACCAACTAGGCAAGTAACCCATTACAATGTGACCATCTGGGTAGGTAACCCATTACAATATACCATCTGGGCAGGTAACTCGTTACAATATGACCACTTTTAAAAAATCCTCGTATTTTTCCCCTGGGCTGGTAACCCATTACAATGTGACCAATCTGAAAAAATCCTCGTATTTTTTCACTGAGCCGGTAACCCATTACAATGTGACCACTTTTGAAAAATCCTCGTATTTTTCCCCTTGGGCAGGTAACCCATTACAATGTGACCACTTTTAAAAAATCCTCGTATTTTTCCACTGGGCTGGTAACCCATTACAATGTGACCAATCTGAAAAATCCTCGTATTTTTCCACTGGGCAGGTAACCCATTACAATGTGACCACTTTTGAAAAATCCTCGTATTTTTCCACTGGGCAGCTAACCCATTACAATGTGACCATTTTTGAGAAATCCTCGTATTTTTTCAAACATCGGGTAGGTCGCCTGGAAAAATTAGACCACTTGCGAAATTCTTCGCATTCTTTTATCATCGGGCAGGTTGCCCAAAACAATTTCATCCATTAAAAAAAAACAAAAAAACAGAAAAAAGGTGGGTCGTCTTCCAAATGACTTGTTTCTTGATTTCTACATCTCTCTGTAAATGTCGTGTGTCAATCTATTGTCTTCAAGGTTTTCAAGACTATATAAAAAAAACAAATTTTCTTTCAGTATCTACTTTTCTTTATAAATTTACTACACAAAGCTAAAAGAAAATGAAATTTTCCAATATCTTTGCATAGTAAATATTATAAAGAGGGGGCAACTGTCATAACCCAATTTTTGACCATTTTATTTTAATTATTATTATTATTTTATTTATTGAAAAGGATAAAAAAATGATAATAATGATGAAAAAACAAGTAAAATGAAATAAATGAAGAATGAATTAAATTTTGGGTTAAAGGCAACATGATTGGAAGTTTTGGGGTTTAATTAAACTTTGGATTTAATCTAATTAATCCAATCAAAGGTTTAATTGGAGAATTGATAAGTTTTGAGACTTAATTGAGCTTGGAATTGATTTAATTAATCCAATTAAGGGTTTAATTGTAAAATTGATAAGTTTTGAGACTTAACTGGACTTGAATTTAATTTAATTAATGAAATCAGGGACTTAATTGAAGAATTACCAAAGTTTGGGGTTAATTGGGGGCAAAATTGCAACAGATTAGAGTCCAAAGACTGTTTTGTAAAAAGCTCAGAACTGCAGGGGTCCAATTAAAGTTTATCCAGGGGCTTGCTTACGAAAATTTCAAAACTTCAAGGACCAAAACACAAATGGCCATTAACAATCGAACGGTGTCGTTTCAAAGAGAACCCATCATCTTCTTCCGTTCACCAAACCAGAAAAACGGATGTCCAACGATGTATCGCCATTACTCCTGCAATAACAGTCACTTTATTATCTGTGTAACGGCATGGCTTTCTCTAGCTATAAGAAGCCAGAGAAAGAAAGCAGAAGGGGGGGATTTTTGGATTGAAAAGGGGACGAAAAACAGAAAAAGAAAGGGCAGAACCGAGGGAAGAAGAAAAAGCCATGAACGGCAGGGGGGAGAAACAAAAAAAAATCAGTGAAGCATAACGCAAGCAGAACCCAGAAAAAAAACCAGAAAACAGGGGGAAAGAGACGAAAAAAATCACAGAACCGGGGGAAGAAAGACAATAAAAAAACTCAGAAACACACACAAAAAAAAACACCGAAACTGGAGCTGCAGGAAGACTAAAGCGTATGGGCACAGAAGCAAAGGAAAGCAGGAGGGAAGGCTGTAAGCAGACGAGGGCCACCGCGCTGCCACCATCCACACCGTCTCCAGAGAACAGGTAAGTCATTTTTCTTTCGCTTTTTTTTGTACATTCATCTTGAATGTATCGTTGCACTGTGCGAAGGTAAATTAATTACCTTCGCACTGTGCATGATGCACGCGTGCTTCTTGCTGGTTTGGGCCCAGCTCAGCCCAAAAAAAATATATAAAAAAATAAAAAAATAAAAAAATAGAAAGTGTAGAAATAAAATTTTTTGCATGTTTGAGAAAAAATATATTTTTATCAACTTATTCAATGATACCAGAATCATGAATAAAAAAGAAAAATATACTGATTTTTTTTTATAGCTACGAATTTTTACCAACGCCAGAGTTGGAATTATTCGTGGTGGAATTTTTACCAACGCCAGAGTTGAAATTATTCATGGTGGAAATTTTTTTACCAACGCCAGAGTTGAAATTATTCATGGTTGAATTATTCATGGGGGAATTTTTACCAACGCCAGAGTTGTAATTATTCAAGATCGAATATTCACTGGCGCCAGAGTCAGGAATATTATAAACAAATCATCATAGCATAAGCGAATAAATGTTTAGCAATTTAAGACAAAATCAACAATGCAGTCTGCCTCAGGTAGAACGTTTAAGGGGTGATAATATTTTCCCTATTACGTAACCAGTCCCGTACCATAGAATCTCTGTTAACCAGTTAGGGTTCCTAGTGACCATAATACTAGGTGGCGACTCCTTAAACAAGACATTTTTTCCCCTAAAAGAACAAGATGCCAGAAATCTGTTCTTTTTCCATAATTCAAGAGAATTAATTTTTAGGGCCGCCGCGATGTCAGGTGCGACAAGAACCATTAGTCAAAAACTAAACTGGAATGATTTAATTAATTATGACTTGATTAAAATATATTTTAGAAATTAAGAACTAAAATATAATTAATATATGAATTATATATATAGACTTAGCAAAATCAAGTAAGAACTTGATTGAGTTAATTTCTAAAATTATCCTGAATTAATATATGAATATTATTCAAGGGGCAAATTGATATTTTTCTAATTTATAAAGTTTTTCAAATTTCTCTATAAATAGTAAGTTATGCCTCTTATTTTTAGGTAGTTCTTTGTTAAACAGAAAAACTATTTACGTTACAGAATAAAGAGTTAACACTTTAGGCATAACATGCCCTCTCTAGATTTAAGAGATTTCTTATTGGTGGTTTGTTTAGATTATTGTTGGAAGCTAATTGAACGACTTGTGGTTTGAGACAATCTCGCCTTTAAAGAATCATTCAAATTTGATGAAAATCAGATTTTTAGATAATAAATTCTTAAACAATTCTAGACTTGTTTAACAGGAATTTAGGGACTTCTGAGTAATTTTGTTTTTTTTTTTTTTGTTATGTGCATGATATTTGAAAACTTAATATGATGATGATGATTCCATTCGGCTTTTGAAGCGAGTTTGATTTGTTTTGTTACGTCGCAGATGTCTGTAATGTGCCATATCATTAAGGACAAGCTGTGCACCCACACAGTACACAGGATGGTAACAGTACTCTGCTTCTTAAAAGGGATTTGTTTATCACCACTGATCAAGTTTAGAAAATTGGTCAGGTTTAGCGGTCTGTCTTCGTTTAAATTACTCAAAAGAGTGATCAAGTTAGGTGCAAAAAGAAAAAGGCAAAAAACGCTTTCCTGTCTATGTTTTGTCACTGGCCTTGGTTTTATTCTTAAAAAAAAAAAAAAACTTGGATTTCTCTTCCTTTTTGCTGATAATAATTGAATGGGATGTTTATTCCCATCCTTTTAGTTATATGATCATGCTTTTAGTTGTGTTATCGAGGACAAGGATTATCACAAATTGAAGCTGCATGTTCATTCTATTTTGACTGATGTTTGGTCTCTTCTATGTGCTGTTGCATGTAGTTTTCAGCTATTGCTGATAAAATAGGGTTTTGGCAGAAAATATTGAATGGCCTTGGTATGTATTACGTACAGCCCCGTCTGGGAAACAGGTAATATTTGGCTTTCTGAGTAAAAGCCCCAATGCAAGAGAGACACGTACGCCACCCTCCATTGCCTTGTGCCTTGCATCAGGCCCCTGAGGATCACTCTTGCCCTTGTTTTTAGCAATCTTCTGTCTGTTGGTGTTAATATGATGTAGATTTTGAAAATGTTGTTTAGTGACTCTTGCTTTTGACTTTAATGGAATTCGGTGGTGACTCCGTGAGCTTTCTACAAGCACAGATGTTTGGAAGAGATGATTGGCTGAGATGATAGAAGAAGAAATGGAGTTCTGCACTCGTATTTACCTCCAGCACAGAAACAAGGCATGGGCCTTAAGATCCCCAATTCTCGACTTTATTTTATCTCTGCATGTTAATAAATACTATACAGGTGCCCGTGTATGCTATTAGCCGTTCCAAATTTTTTCTAGCATAAAAAAGAATATCTAGATGATGATAGAATCTTTAAAAAGAAAAAAAAAATCTGAGATAAGGGTCATTAATTTAACTAGATTTTACTGTATAAACATTGGCTCCTTGTGAGAAGCCCTTAGTTTGTTCTACTTCTACTTCAGAAATTAGTCGACATTTTCTCCCCGTCTTACTCAGCTTCTGTTTCTTCGGTTATATCATGCTTGATTGCTTCTTCACATGTTTCAATTCTTCTTCGCTGCTCACGGATAATGTTTGTTTTTTTTTTTTGTGTGGCTGATCCATGTGATTCTGCTCATCGTGCTGTTTCAAGAAGCCTATTGTTTAGGATGAGTTGTTCCTTCTCAGTTCTACCTTTCCATATTCAGCCTTGCTAATCTCAATCATCCACCGCAGGGACATCCACTGCACTGCATCGACTGAAGGGCTGCTGGAATCTTTTGCACAACTTGTAGAACCGCTCTCGGGACCTTTCTTTTCGTGATTTATGGGAGTACTGTGGAAGACACCTCCTGGCTTATCTTCCTTTTTTTTGGCGCTGCAAAGAATATCTAAGCTTGCTTAAAATTTGTTATGTTTATTAGCCGCCACTGCCGTTACAATCTTTTGCTTTAATCTTTTTTGCAAGATGTACCAAATTTATGGAATTGCTCTTCCTTCTGTTTTTACCTAAAACTGTTTGTGCTAATGCTAAGACCCCATATTTGTGCAGGCTTTTATACTTCTTTCTTTGCCTTCCTAAGCTTAGTTTGTTTGAGATTGCCTTAATTTCACTTTTTGAATGCTTAAAACCATTTCATTACGGACATGCAATGGGAAGCCAGCAATGGAGTGCGGGCACCCATCTAGCATTACTAGAAACAAAGCAAAACCTAACCCAAGAATGCAAATCCTATTTATAATATGGGCAGTCGAATCATTGATAAAGCTCGTTCCTTTCCTGGAACGAGTTCAAACCTAATTGGCACGAGAAAACTTTGGTGCTTCTTGACCTGCTCAATATCAAATTATGTGCTGTGGATTCAGCTTTTTCCCTTTCAATAATCACATGCTTGGTGGATTTTTAACTTGAAATCTTTCTACATCACCAAAAGAAATCAGAGGTAACCCGATTTGCAAAGATGGATATTTCTAAAAACGAAATAACAGTATTTATGATGGAGAACGTGCGATCAAATCATGGAAGCCAATGATCAGTTCAATTCAATTCCCTAACAACATTGTTTTCAAGATTCCAAAAAACAATGGATTACTAAAGGAATGGCTTGGTGTTATGGACATCATGATGTGAATGGAAGTTGATTATAAATAAATTAAACCTAAAAGCCCTGCTGTAGAACTGAACACATGGACCACCACGGTACTATCTAGTTACCGATATCTTTATCCCCCCTTCTCTTCAATATTTGCATGGTATGATTTACAATAGTAAGTAAGAAAGAATGGATGATGGGTTTTCAAAGATGTCAAAGAAGTAAAGCAGCAGACTTTCTTCTGGAAAAATTTCTTGCGGCCTTACAACAGAGATAACACACAGAGATATATGAGGCAGAAAGAAGGTGATCATTTTTTTCTTTCCCCTTTGAGTAGGCGATGCCAGAACCACCGACTTCTATCTTTCCAGCTTGCTTAAGAATGCTTCCATTAATGGCAACTCGTTTACAATTTGTGGCCAGTCAGGCATGCCCTGCAGGGAAACAGGAGTCACTACCGAATACTGATAGCATGACAAATAGTAAATCCCAAACACAGTTCAACAAATCCTACTCTGACCCACACCAGTCAGATGAATTGCAAATAGGTCTCAAGTTATCATTAGTTAAAATTATTTCACAATCTCAAGAGACCCCAAGGGCAACAAAATCAGTATAAAACATGGATTCAGCAGCTAGATGCTTTATAAAAAAGAAAAAATATGCTGAAGCAGGATAGCTGTTGAAAGACAGGAATTATGTTGAGGAATTCTAGACTTCCAAACTTTACTGCCTTAAGTGGCCAAATCAAGTAATAAAAATTGTTGTCTCTATGATGCGCCTTTAAAACATCTCAAGTTTCCCTGATATAGTATAATACCCACTAAGAATGCCAATTGATACCACAAGCACTTACTTTCCCTGATCTCCGAACTCGACCATCAAGGCGCAGTATTACATAGACATCCTCACCCGGAGTAACTCCTTCAGACTTTTGCTGATCCCTTATCCACCTAAATGAATTTTGACAAATCATTAAACAGATGAAAACAAAGATCCACAAGTTAAACAGGGTTGAAAAACAATAACGTGAGACAAACAATTTTAAGCCTATAATTCATTCATCCATGAAAGATACGAAGTTGTATGATCCTAGGATCAGTAAATTCGGATTATGCTTCCGTATGAAACCTAAAGCAAGTACAAGAAGTCAAATAACCAGTCTAACTTTTATGATGGTTCTTTTGCAACCAAAGAAAAATGCATACAATTTCAGCAGGATCTAACCTTTCCCATTCAGCTGGAGATACAACCTCGGCTCTAAATCGAATTTCAGCTTTCAACTTTGATTTTGCAATCACAGACTGAGTTCGTTTCTCGAAATCTTCCTACCATGGTGTCATCAAAGCTAATATAAAAAAATTCTACAAAAGTGCTACAAATCTATTCAATCCCAAACATGATAAGACTGGGTATAGCAAGCAAGAAACCCCTAGAAAATGAACTGGCATAAACAGCATAATAATGGAAGAAAGGTTGTATTATGCTCCACAAATCCTTAGGAGCAAAAGGAAGAAGCACTCCGTGAACCTTTATATCTTACCCCAATAGAAGGAAGAGAAGCAGCTGCCTTTTGACGAGAACCAAACCCTTTCTTCTCTACATCTGGGGCCCTGCTTTCACCCCAAATAACAGGAACTAAAAGAACACCTCGTCGGAGGAGCTCAGTGCGGAACCTCTCAGCCTTCTGCATGGCCAGGGAAACAGTCTCCTTTTTTCCTGCTAAAATTACCTTAAACCCAAACCACATAATTTAGGGCACTGAACAAACAATATTTTGGATGCTCAACATAAGATGATTCAAAATGCTATGGAAGTGAGATATGTAGCTGGCTGGTAAAAGTAAAAGTATCAACAATTTTAACTCTTTCATTTACTTCAACTCAGCAGAAAGTATCACAATACAATCTTATGGTGCACTGTCATATGGTGTTTTAATAATTTAGAAATGAAGGATAAAGCTATTTTTAATTCTCATTCCTCGCATTCATATATTTAGAACAAACATTTGCTAACAAATGCAGCTAAGTACTTGTGATTTTGTTTGCAATTACAAGACCACAATGTGTATAATTTGATGGGTAAAAAACAAAGGAGTATTAATACTAACTGGCCTAACAGTGTCTCGAAGCTGGACAAGTTCAACAACCCGATTTGTGGAAAGGCGCAAAGGCAACCTTGACAGTGTTTCATCTCTTGTAATCTGTGCAAGTTGCTCTTCCTCTTTCTTATTGTCCCATAAAAATAATGCCACAAGAACAATGATGCCTGTAGATTGCTGATTCAAAACATTAGTCATTTTAGAATGAAGCTGTAAGGGTCAGTCAATAATCATATTCAGTGCACTAATCATTTATACAAGTGAATAGAAGAAAAGAACAAATTTAAAGGATCTCAAACTTATGAAGGACAAAGGTACCTCCAATATTGGTTGCAGCATTTCCAGCAGTTTCCCAGAGATCAGGGGCATCACCTCCGCCTTTAATAGCACGAAAAAGCCTTGGAATGGTAAACAACAGTGAAATCCCTGCAGCTGCTGAGAATGCCACATAAAAGAATCTCCTAACACCACGAAATGGAGCTTGGACCTCACTAATAAGTTTGAGATCTCGACGAAAACCATAGCCTATGTCTTCTCCACCTAACCTAGCCTGCAAAAATGCCAAGAATTTATGAGAGATAATGTTTAAGGATTTAAAGTTTAAAACTTTCAATTGTAAAAGCGAAGAGTTAGCCAAAATTCAATTATATAGTATCATAATCCAGTGCCCTTGAGGCTAAGCTCATGCTGAATGAAGAATGGTTGGACGATTTTGATAAAGTTCAGGTTCAAATCATACTGACATGCAATATACATGTTTATTTTCACAATCTGCCCACATGAGGTGGTGCTATTAAGTTACTGAGCTCGATGTACAAATCTTAACCCAGAAAACGTGATTAGACAAGCTTAATATGTAAAAGAAAGCTGAGGAGTGGAAACCTCTTCTTGCAATTCCTTGAACTCAGGCAAAGCTCTAAAGGAGGCCAAGTCAGGATCATTCAAAACGGTGCCAAATTTGAGGTTATATTCCCCTAAAGCAGTGCGCAGGCAATCAGCGGCTTTCTTCCCTTCCCGACTTCCTCAAAAAAGGAAAAAGAAAAGAAAAAAAGAAGCAATGCTGAGATAGCTTCATGTTTAAAATCTCATGGTTCACAGAGAAAAATACAAGTTTCAATAAAGACACAAACCAGAACTGCTTTTATACTACAAATAAAAGATACATTGAAGTTGAGATGTGATCAGCTTAACTAGATGTGAAAGAATAGAAATTATAGTTAAACTTGTGGCACTGACAGATTAAAGGCTTCACCTGAAAAGTCCTCCTAAGTTTGAGTTTTACAAAGTAAAAGACTGCACCATCTTCAAGAAGGAAGAAGCAAATCTCACAAAATTTTAGACTCACGTACATACTGTATATGAGTTTATAACTTGCAAAATAGTCATTCATTAGAATGCTAAGGAACCCTATCATTCATTACATGAAGCATTTCTATTCGGTTAAAATACATCATAATTAAAATAACAAAGCAATTAGATGAAAGTGAATGATCAAAGTGAAATAAAACATGTTATGATTAAATTCCATTCACGAAAAGAGTAAGGTATACAGAAACCTACAGGTAGGCATGGCAGCAGGCTTTGTTATAGAGTGCAGCTTGGGCCTCCCTTGGGGTGGGGTCTAAATCAAGTGCTGTTTCAAACTGTACTAAAGCGTCTTTAACCTGAAAATTTTATCATTGTGGTTAGATTGTTCAACTCCGTAGACATTATTAATACATGCCATCATGACTATGATAAATAACAGATTAACTGGCCTCAATAGGTTTAGTAATATGCCTCAGAAAACAAATGACATGTAGTTGGAACGGGAAAATGTGTTGACAAATTGAGCGGAAAACCAGGATAAGACTAAAGAGATAATGAAACTAGACGCTGTGAAAAATGGTACCGTTCTCTTCAATTTAGAAGGCGGATTAATAAAGCAAAGTCCTTAATTAAGAAAGAATGCTTATGAAAATCATTATGTAACAAACCCAAAATCTAAATCAATAAAAGCTACATTATCATCCATAAATATGAACCAATTAAATAAGAAAAAAGAAGAAAAACAAACCCATGCAACAGAAGTGGAATACTCAGAGAGATTGGACAAGAATCAGCAAAATTCAAGAAACCTAGAAGAATCCATTACCCGTCCTTTAGAGAAGAGGGAGAGACCCAAATTGACACAGGACTCTGCAGTCTGAGTATTGGCTTCAGAGGAGGACTGAGAATTACAATAAGTTAGAGAGAAACGACCCTTCTTTCGAGGAATACTGAACACGCTTGTTTTGCTGCTGAGTAACCATGCACTACATGGTTTTGTTGTTGTCCTAGAATGCGAGTTCGAGAAGCAAAGCAGTTGCTGATTCAGTGCAAAAGCAGCCATTTTATTTTAAGACATAGGTTCATTCAGACAACGTTTTGGATAAATCGACTGTCTTCCCTCTCTACTTCTTGCTTTGTGTACTCTATTTTCTCTCGTCAGATTAGATTTCCCTACGTGCACGAGTACTAAAATGTCCCTGCTCATTAATTATTAATTATTAAAAAAAAAAACATGTAGCGTTTTTATGGTGTAGGGGATCATGGTGTCGACTGTCGCCTCTCTCATGACAACACTGCTTCTTCTTCTTTTTTCAATGAATTCCTTTAACGAGATGTTATGAGTATTTTATGAGTTGATAGTCTCTGATCTTCACAAGTTCTATGGTTATGAAGGTTTTTTTTTTTTCTTCATATTTTTAAACTTGGTTGGAGTACAATTTAATGAGTTATGGTTTAAAGTTATAATGGATAGATGCGATTAAAAGAAAGATTACCAAACTTTAAGATTAAAAAAAAAGAGATTGACACCATCAAATTTGTGCTAGAAAATGCTTCTTAATCTATTTATTTTCCCTTTTCTTTTGTTACGATCCTTTTAGTTTTTTGGGTTTTGGTTTCGTTCTAAAAATTTATTTTATTCATTTATCAGTTTTTAAATTAAAAAAAATAATTAGAAAATTACAAAAAAAAAGAAAAATTTGTCGATGGATTATATTCTAATAACAAAAAAGGTCAATCTTAATATTGACTACATTCTAGTAACAGAAAAGATCAATCTTATTATCCACGATGATGTGAATCCTTAGGCTAACAATCCCAAATCCCACAATGAAGTAGATGACAAATTTGGAAAGTAAAAAATCAAGTTTGTGATAGATGAATCTTGATCAAGAGATAACCTTATACCTAAAAATCAAAGGTATTGAAAATTGAATTTGGACTTGTTGGTTATAGAGAATTAGAAATTTGAGGTATGCGAAGACACCAAAAAATCAGTTATACCTTGATAAATTAAATTTGTTCTTTATCATATATAAAAAAAAAGTGTTGTATCATGCAAAATACAAGTCTATTGAAAACATCATGGGCTTAATTTTGCAACAAAAAAAAAATATAGTCCTCCTAAATAACTTTAATGGACTCTTATTGGGTTGCAAACCAATGAGCCCAAGTTAATAATCATCTAATAAGTTTAATGCCTAAAATAATACTAAATTACTGATTTTGGAAAAAAAAAAAGAAAACTCAAGCTAAAACACAAGGCCTAAATTGAATGTGAATATCCAAATAAAAATATAAAAAAACAAATAAAACCTTAAAATAATTCAGATTAATACAAAAGAAATAATTTAGTCCAAAAGTATTTTTCCATTAAATTCTCCAACCTTTTTTTCTTTTTATAGTTAGGATAAATAAGGAATCCTTATAAGAAAATGATTTTGAAATATTAAGAAATTTTTGCCACACTTGGAAATTATGTTAATGCCCATTAAAGATTATTGTAGAACTAAAAAACTCCCCAAAACAAGATGATGAATATCCTTGTATTATAAGGAAAAGTATCATCTCTAAATAGGAAATATATAAGTCAAAAGGCAATAAATAAAAAAAATTCATATTGCATTTTCTGATATGTATTGCAAGACCCTTATGAATCTTAATTGACTTGAAATTTTAACCCAATGTAGATAAATTATGTCTAGAAACTCTTGGTAAATCTTCAGCCTGATCCAACTGTCAGATTAAAAATCATGCTCAACAGCGTAAAACTGGGTAACAGACATAATAGCATTAGAATCCAAATTTCTTTGTTCAACCTTTTCTTTGATCGTATCAAATGAGTTTTATTGAATGATAGGAGTTCCATGATGTTTTTGGACCTTAATCTTGCCTGAAATAATAAATTAGGGTTCAAAATTGTTTTTAGGTTTGGGTTGATTTTTTATTTTTTAATCAATTAAATGCTAATTTAAGACTTAAAATAAGTTTATTGAGGTCTTTAAAATGTTTTTTTAGATATTTTCAATTGATAAATGGTTGAAAAATATCGTTTTTAGGTACTTAAGGAATCTTACAACTTTTTGACCATGAAAGGTGGTCAGAAAGTTAACCAGTAAATGACGTATCATTTTCTACTAAAAACGATAAGTCATCTAATATTGAAAAAATAATTTAATAGAAAAAATATATAATAAAGCCAAGTGCGTAAGCATGATCTTTTTTTTGCGGGTCAGATGAATTGGTCTATATAAACCTAAATGCTTAGCCTGTTTTAGTCTTTTTAATATTTTTTTTCTAAAATTTTATTTTAATTCCATTAAAAATATATTTGAGTATTTTTATTGAATACCACTCATTTTTTACTTTCTTTTTGCTAAGATTATAACTTTTTTTTTCAATATATTAGTAAGTACTCTTTTGTACAACCATCTAAGATATTTTTTCATTGGTTTTTTTATTAGATTTAATTCATTCGCTTTTATGTACATGTTGATTTTTATTATTGTATACTTAAATAAACAATTGATTCTAAAAAATAGTTGATAGATCAACCCAAGTTCATTATCCATATCATATGTTTAACAAGTTAACTTAGATTGATTTGGGTCGATCCAAAATGTTATTGTCTTAATATCTTTTTTTAAAATATTAAAATGATGTCACCTTGAATTTTTTTAAGTTAAATCAAGTTTTTTCTAGTTTGACTAGTTCACGTTTAAACTCGCTTAGTTGATTGGGTCACAAAAGATCAACTCTAACACGTTTTAATTTGAAACTTGGGCTAGGTAAAGACCCAACCTAACAGTCTTCAATTTTTATTGAAATTCATTAACATAAATTCAATAAAAATATATTTGAGATATTATTTTATTAAATACCAAAATATATCTAGAATTTATTTTATTAAATACAATTAAGTTTTTACTTTGTTTTCAAATGAGATTATGCTTTTTGTTCTTAAGTTTTATTGAGATTGTTTATTGCACATGTTTATTTTATTATCATGTGATTGAATAAAAAAATAATTCTAAAAATTAAAGTTATTAGACAACTGAGTCGCTTAATGAGGTCACGAGTGTGGTGGCTTATCTTGGCTTGACTGAGATAAATAAAAAAATCATTGATTTAATAATTAAAAAATAATGTTAAAATCACACCGTATTGTTTTGTTTTTGTCAAACCAACTTTTTAATTGGTTGAATGAGTCATATATTAATGTACATGGTTGACCGAGTCATATAAAGTTAACTCAAAATATGTTTAATTTCAAACCTAGACCAGAGAAGAGGCCGAGATAGGGGGTTTTTAAGTTGACTCAATAGGTAGCAACAAGTTAAATAACATTGTTAAAAGTTTCCCAAAACAATGTGTGGGTGGTGTATTATTCTTATATTTTTAATACATCTATCTACTTAGGTTGAGCATTAAATTACCGAAGTAAGAGCTGTCAGGACATGATTAAGTTGATTTTATAAGGTTAAAGAAAACTTAAATAACCAATAAAAATATGAGTTGATTTTTTAAAAAATAATATGACATATTTTATTGTTTTAATTTTGAGGCAAACACATTATAAATCACCTTAGGTCAACCCAAGTTAAGCATAAAAATCACAATCAGGGTAATGGGCACACAATCACAATACACTGAACTTGTTGATCGTGTCTTTGTCGTTCCCCTGCCATTAATCTCTCCTTAGTTGGGTCTTCATTAGGCTTTAGGTTGAATGGAATTCAAGCCAAAATCAAAGAGTTTTTGGATAATTAGGACCTAAATTGAAAGAAAAGGTCTTGAACTCACGTGGAATGTAATTCGAGTTCTTATACACTCAAGACCCAAAGTTAAAAAGGCAAAAAGAAATAATTGGGACGTGTCCAACATGCGCTGGCATGTGGGAGACCCGTCATATTGTGTCGGTACGTGCAACATGTTCCAGCCTCCAAAGTGGTCTTCCTTCGGTTCTCTTAATGTGTCTTGATGGCCTCTTCCATTAGAGGTGGTATGTGGCGCCATGATCTCCTTATAGAGATGTCTTCTAACAATTATTATTTTTTTTTATTTTTTTCTTGCTTCAAGGGATTTATCTTTTTTCATTAATTTTTAATTACAGTCCCTTGAGTTTTGATCTCTTGAAAAACAAAAAAACTCGAACAATATCATGCAAAATCAAGTTTGAGTTAAATGCCAGAATTTTCTTGATCTCTTAAGAATCTTATAGATAGCCTGAAGTAAAATATCAACACCAATCAT
>Ga0325410_1002705_pt1 | contig 19833 bp, 13 predicted proteins | sample PopdelMetagenome_16_FD_206182 | JGI IMG/M metagenome (GOLD analysis project Ga0325410, IMG submission 206182) | Populus deltoides microbial communities from Bellville, Georgia, United States - Xylem-PdIQD-R3 | ecosystem: Host-associated > Plants > Phyllosphere > Stem > Wood/Secondary xylem... | reverse complement strand
AATTCTCTATCTGGCGAGAAAAAGGTAGCTCAGCTTAGGCGGCGTAACACAGATCTTAGACCTAGTCTAGCTCCGGCAGACCAGAAACCGGACGAATCCGCAAGTGATGGGAAAGAGCGGTTAAGGAACAGCTAAGTGCAGGCTTGGTAATACGAACGAGCCTAGAAATTATGTGTTCAAGCTTGGGAAAGGAAAAGGGAAATTATGGCAGCCGAGCTTGCAAGAAAGGTTCACGAATTGAATGAAACAGAGGAGCTTGTCTATGACCTCAAATCCCAAAATGAGACATTGATGGCAAAACTTCAAGCTTGTTTCGTGGAGAAGAAAAGTAGTAGTAGCAGAGGAGAAGCACAAGGGAATTAAGCACTTCAAGAGAGTAATAGGGCACTTTCAGAGCAAGTCCTCTGCTCCCCTGATGGTTGTCGCTCTTTAAAAAGAAACTACGAAGTCTCAAAAGAGGAATTTGCACTACAATGGATATAATTGGGATGGATGCAGCTGCAGTGCTTGATAGTGTAAGGAGCTTTAGGAACCGACTGGCCACAGGCAAACATATTGAAGATGAGATTTCAACGAGCGTTTCAATATAAAGAGGAAAGCGGTTGTCTCGTCGAAGTAGACATGATTAGTGATGTGAACACTGTTCATGTGCAATTGCCTAGTTCAGTTTTCCAGTGTACTCTCTAAAATTTTGTTTTGTTTTCTATATTCTTAGTCACAGGATCTAAGCTCTTAAGGTTTCTGATGCTTCTTGTTGTGATGGATTCCGTAGACCCGTGTTCTCCAAATTTGTTTTGATCTTTCGCAATCAGGGTATACAAATGTTCAATTATTAATGATCCAAGTCCTTTCATTGAGAGCAGTCAGCAGCTAAACGAGGTTATATTGTGAAACAAAAGATCCCCAGGATTTGATTATTGAACATGGCAAGGACACTATACTTGGAGAATAGCTACGAGCGTATCACCATAGAAAGAACTATATAGAATTAGTTAGGAAGGGAGAACAAGAGTGCTTGAGTAAAACCTGCTCATGAATTGATGTATGAAAGAGGCAATGCTCATACCTAAGTCTTGATGAAACATGTACAGAGCTCCCAATTTTGAAATATAAATCCAGCATTATTGAGCCAAACTTTGTAATTTGCAGGCTGCAATAGAGTTTAAAACCCATTTATTGCTTACCGCCTTCGCTCCGGTTGAACTAGCTAGAGCTTCTGCATCGGACTGCCTTCGGTTTAATATCATATTCTTCTTGCTAGGATCACATTTATCAGGCATTTCGAGGCTGTATATTATGAAAGTTGGAGGTTTAGAGTCCAGTAACAAGGTTCCCTGGGCTCCCGAAATGGGTTTTCTGTGCAGAATTGTTCCTCCACCAGCAACTAAAAGATCTTGTATATATCCCTTGTAAGAAGGGATAAAATCTCCCATGAAATAGAACTTAAATCCCTCAAAAATGTTTGGTTGCTGCACATAATAGAACTTGTCAATAAAACAGCTGGATGTATTAAGAACATGCATCCAAAGTGCACCTAAAGAGAACTACATGCATGCATGCACACATTGTTGTTAGAACTATGCTTAACAGGTGATTTAGCTTGCATGCAAAGAACTAGGGCCAATTTTTTTCTTCATAAACCAAATTACGGTCACAGATAAAAGCACAAAGCCTGATACAGGAGGATAAAAGGTCTACTAGCTCTGAGAAAAGATGCAGATTAAAAACCCAATGCGAGCAGATTTCAAAACCAGAGTTCATGAGTTCTATGATCGCAGAAGAATCTTGACAAAGATATAAAGTAAGATGAAACTAATACAAAAGTTTATGGAGCATGCAGATTAGAGATGAACTAAACTACAGGTCTGATGCCAGCATGGTAAGGGAATGATCTGCCTTCCAATTATAGATGAATCCATGGAAACAAGAAAAAAAAGGACGATTCCCAAAATGTTTAAGATGACATCTGTAGAAGCAGGAGCAAACCTTGTTCAGGACTCTTAGTCTTCCATTTCGTGGACCCTCCCTGATTCCGTGAACATCAGCAGTAATTTCATATCGCATCTCTTCAACAAGTTTCATGGCTTTGATACAAGCCTTGACCCCTACAGAAGGAACAAACAAAGGGTTGAGTACGAGCAGAACCGCTAGATTCACATGCAGAGTCAATCACCGATGCTCAATATTCAGTATCCACCTCCTCTCGAATATACTGATAAAAATAATAGGGTTCTGCATGTTTCATTTACATAAGTTCAATCAATGCCACAGGTGGCACCTAATCCTAACTTTTAAATGCAAATACACATGCAGAATCATTACACATACATGCACCCATGATTCTTTAATGCACACACAAATGAGGTACTTGAACATTGAGATATCACAGCATTCTATAACTTGAGCGGATAATTCATTTCATGGAAACAATTATACTAACATTCAATGTTCACTATCCACTTCCCCTTCAAGATACCCATTAAAACTTTAAGGGTTCTTCTGCATGTTCCATTTTCATCTGTTGATGCAATGACATGAGTGACACTTGAATCCCAATTCTTCAAGACTGTAACTCCAGATAAACTCTCAAACTCAGAAACAATTTCCTGCAGTAATCAACATTTTCATTTAGGAAAGAGAAATGTTACAAAGCCGAAAGTCACTTGTAGATTTTCTATTACCTTTTCTCCAACTGTGAGAGCCGAACAGCAAAGAACCAACTTGTCATGTGTTAAACATGATTTCCGACTTTTATGCATATTGATGTCATGTTTGAAAGTAACTTGATTGTATTGCCTTGGTGTTTGTCTGGTAGAGGAAGGAGAATGAGTAAAAGGCATTTAGTATGATTTCCAAGTAGCAGCTAGAGTCAGCTACTTAAGAGATAAATTTGTCCACGGAATTTAGAATACCCTTTTGAAATGCAGTTTTTTCTCCTCTCTTGAGATTGTTTGCTTTCATTCGGCAACTTACAAGAAGCATGAAGAGGGCATAAGATGACAAAGTTTTCCTGTTGCAAGAGATTTGAGAAAAAATCAAAATGATGTTTGAACTACGAAGCATTGAATTTATGACACTTACAGTATCCCATCGACATTGGTGGGTCAACTTCGCACAAGGAACATGGAAACTCTTGCGACAACTCTTCTCGTAACATCCAAGAGCAGCACCTTTGAGTCCACAGCAGCAACACTTAATTCTCCGACTTCTAGCTAATTCAGCTTCAAGGTTAATTGCATTATCACCCTCGAAGTAGACATTAGGTGCCCTGCAGGTATGATTTTTTATAATTATACGATGTCTACCACAACAACAACATGACGACATGTGTAAGCTAAGAACTTTCCAGAGAAAGTAACCATTTTTTTAGCACTCCTATACAGGCCCATGACTTAAATTAATTAAAAAAACTAAAAACTCAATGAATTGCCTTTATGAGCTCCTTTGAAGAATTCTCTTACCACTCAGCACAGTTTTTATGAGAGTGTATGACCCTGGATCCACCATTATAATCTGCCGCCACAGGTATGCCATTGTTGTAGTGGATCATCTCTCCTGAAGCCTGTAATTTTGGTGGAAGATTCAGAAATGAAATGGATTCAAAAGTCATGAGATACAGGAAAAAAGCAAAGTAGGACTCACAAAAACAAGGAAAACAAACAGATACCTCTGAGACTTCTGAAGAAAGACAGAAAGCACATTGAATATTATAATTAAGCTTGCAGTTAAGCATGGCCGCTCCATTTTCTTGGCAATGATCCCTTAATGTTGCCAAATCATCAAGAATTCGAGTATTAAGACTGGCTTGAACCTTCTCAGCAGATTCAGTTGCCCTTGCAGAGTTGCCAGTAATATTTTCAGTGGACTGAGCTTCCTCTGCAAAGACATTGTCAGCACCTTCTTGATGGTCACTGACTAATCCATCTTCTATGATACCATCTAATGAAACTTCCATGTTTTTCTTACATTTTAAGTCTTGATTATGTTCTGGACACAATGCAGACTTGACTTCTTCCCCTTGTTTGCCAGGTTTCCCCTTGATTTCTGAGGGTTTTTTATCTTCAACCAGAGGGGCAGGTAAAAAGTAATCATGGGCGTGTTCATCTTTGTCCATTTGGTTGTGTATTGAATGGACTTCTTTAATCATGTTTATCTCAACAGAATCCAGCTTTCGTTCCTTGCACCGGAGATTGATCTTTCTACTCACTTTTCCATTCTTCTTCCTTTTAAGATTACTGCGACCTTGTTTCTTATCAAATGAAATAGGCAGCTGATCAGTAACCGTGTTTTCATCAGCCTGGTCCAAATTTTCTCTAACTGAAACAGAAGAAACATTCTCTCCTTTCAACCTACCACCCTTATCTGCATTCTTCCGAGCACAATTCCTTAATGTTGTGTCCTTAGCATTCCTGCCTCTCTTATTGGAAGTATTACGCCCGATTTGGTAATTTGCACTTTTAACTATTGGAGAGGATAGATTGGCCAGTATGTCTTCAGAAATACCCATTCGCGGTTTGGTATCGGTACAGTTTTTGCTTTCATCACTACGTTCTTCATTTGTATTTGCATCCAGTGGGGGTGTTTCTGACTTACTTTCTCGAATTCCATCCATTTCCGTTGTTTTTTCAGCCTAAATTTCACTTAAAATTTCAGCGAAAGCCAGATGACTTTAGCACTATAAAATACTAAAATTAGACAAAATTACTTGGGTGGGATGAATACCTGCATCTTTGCTGGGCTTGAAAAAATCTCAGGAGAGCAAGCTCGTTGCGTCCATTCAAACATCTCACTGTCAAAAAAATCTGCAACATGTGATTCGTTGCCACACACTGCCCCCTACGTCATGTTAGAAAAACACGAGTAAGCAAATTGATGTGGTCGGACTAAATGTGAGGGTAATTTTAGGAAGTCTATACAAGATATATATTTTGCTTGGGTTAACTAGCTTTGTTTGAGGAGAGCATAAGCTATGGATACAACGAATATTAGAGTTGCGTTTCCAATACATAAACTTTACAACTTGATGATTTTTATTTTTGTTTTCATTTTTCAATAACCACTCTTTATCTGTATGCTTATTCTGAAAAGGAAATTAAATATCCATCGAATGACTATACATCTGTTCAAGAAAGCTCAATGAAAAAGTGTTTTTTGAATTCAAGAAGAGAAGAACCAGATAAGCCAAATCAATTACAGGAGCTATGAACCAAAAATGAGTAATTGACAGCTCACGGGACACAGGTATAGCAGAGAAGTAGCAAGTCACAATATTATGATAAATTTAAATTGGACAATGAACTGAAGTGGGACTCACTTTCGAGGATGATTCAGGGGGGTTTTCGTCATCTGAGTCTTTGATATCACTGAAAGTAGGAACATTTGGTGGTGTGATATCCAGAAGCTGATCCATATCAGTGTGCTGACTTGACTTCTCTCCATCTTCATCTCTCAACCAAAAGAAAGGCGATAGCATGCGTTCTCCCTTTTCATCGACAACAGGGTTCCTCCTTGAGACTGATGAATCATTTTTAAAGTCATCTTTTTTTATTTCTCTTGATCCAGTTTGTAGCTTCTCAGGTTGTGCCGATGTGCCTGAAAGAGAGCATTGTGGCACCTGAACTCTTTTCTTGGTTGGAAACGAAGGTTTCGAAGTAATGGGACCACATAATTCCATGTTGGATTCATCAAGTTTCCTTGAATCTTTTTGTCTGGATTTATTAAGTTGCTCCTCTAACATATCCTGACAAATCCAACCAATATCTTCTCTGCCACAGTCCGTATCGTCTCCTACTTGCTTTTGTACATCTGTAACAAGAACAGCAAGAAATCATAAAGACAAATACCCAACATTACCCTCACAACAAAAAAAAAAAGCAAAGATATAGATTGATAGAAGTTCATCTAAGGGAGCGCAAACAGAATATTCATCGCAAGTGCTCCATGATTAATGCAAGGGACTCATGTTTGAAGTTGAACAAGGATACAAAGTAAGTGCACAGAACCAATAACTTCCCTTGATTTTGTTTTTTTTTTTTTGCATCACCTGATAATTTAGTTGATGGTGGTGGATTCTGAGTGACGAATATATTGAATCCTGAAGCAATTTCCATGCTTTTGTAAATGCTGACCAAGTTATCCATATGAGGAGCAGCGCGAACCTCTGAAGCGAAAAAAATAAAATAAATACAGAAAACACCCTCCTCTTTACTCCAATATCTTAAATAAGAAAAAAATGATAATGACTCAAATTGAAAATAAAAGGCAAGCATCATACCTCTACGCCGGTATGGCACTTTACAGACCGGACAATCGGAACCTGATTTCATCGATTTCACAATACATGAACTGAAAGGGAACATGAATAAATTAGAGTAGAGTAGAGGGATTGAAATTCAAGACCAACAAAAAATTAGTAAAATGGAACTTACTTGCAGAAAACATGATTGCATGTAAGCGAGACTGCAGTGTCGAGAAGACTTAAGCTGCAACAACAAAAAATATTAGATTGAAAAAATAAAATAAAATAACAAATTGATTAATTTGTGAGTTGGTGTACCAGATGGGGCACTTGAGCTCTCTGCCCATTTTCTCGAGGTGAGTTGGATCTCCCATTTTGCAACTCGCTCGCCTTTCTCTCTGGATTGAAATTTGATAATGAGAAGAAGACTCACTGACGGCACTCCTTATCATTCTTCGTCTTCTGAAAATTCCCTGCACCCCGCCAATACGCTTTAAGCTCACGCGCCTTTTTTTTACTTTTTTTTGCCGCTGATTTTGTTTTTAAAATTTTCAAACGCGACAATTCTAAACGACCGCCAGCATGGATTGAAAATCAATAAAGTATTATTTTACGTGGCAATACTATTATGAATATAACAATATAATTAAGTGACAAAAAATGGGTTATTTTATATATTTTTTATAATTTGCATCCATAGAAAATAAAATTAACTGATAATTTATTAATAAATATTTTTTTTCACTTCATGAAGGAAAAATATTGGTATTGAAAATATTCAAATAATAAACCGTACATGAAATAGTGAAATGAAAAAAATCTTATGTAAAACAATTTAAAGATAATACAGTATAAAAATAAAAGAGATTTTTTATTTTATATTGTTTTATATACCATTAGCCAAATAAAATATATAAATAAATTACTTTGTGTCAAGCATCGCTATTAAATATAAAGTTATCTCTATTTTTGTTCTATTTTATTTTGGACAAAATGGTTTTGACATAATATTTAATATATTGTCTAAAACAAACTATCAAGGGCGAATGTTAAACCAATTGATAAATTTCTTGTTAATTGATTAAAACAAACTATTCAATGATTTTTCATAAATTAATTTCAAGTAATCTTGAATTAATTCAATACCATTATTTTTTCAAATTAATTGTTTCTAAAATTAATTAAGCATCCCTAGCCTCAATGGTGACTCCGGACTTTTTTATCATTAAAGACTCAAGCGGTGACTAGGGATTTTTTTATTATTGAAGACTCAAGCGGAGACTTGTTTACTCATGTTTTCACGTATGAATCTCTTATATCTAACTATTAAAGATCTCATTTTCATACCAACCCAAAATATGCTTATGAAGCTTTATGTGTCAACAAGTGGGAATCATCAAGGTATTTGCACTATAGGTATAATTCATTTAATTGCATAAAATTTCAAAATGAAAAAATCAATGTTAATGCTATTAAGGATAAGTCTCTTTACTTATGCTTGTCTTCCTCTAACTTTATGTTATATTATTGTAGAGAGAATTTACATGAATTTTCTAGTTATGCATCCTTTCAAGGAATTGTTGTTGAAATCATCGGGAGCAAGCTACACTATGATCGTTTACACCTATTGATAAGGTATGATCCTCGACAACAATTTTCTTTCTTGTTTTGTTTAGTTATGAAATTCTACAGGTAAGTACTTTACATATTAACTTATCTTCTTTTTAATATTTTGTTCATGTTTTTTATTATCATATATATATATATATTTGATTTATACTAATAATTTCCCCAACAATCTCAAGACTAAAATCTTTTTATCTTAATTGTTTATTTTACTTATATATATTTTCTTCCTTAAACCTTATTAACTGAATAATTTTATTGCTTAAAATAATCAAATTTTTATTTCCATGACAAAAAAAATACAAACTTTATTAAAGAAAATATTGTTATTGCTTTCACAAATGCTGCCATAACAAAAATGCTTTAACATATAGGATTTCATTATCACCTTTTTTATGGTTCATGGTGAGAGACTTGAAAAGTTTAATGGATTTTAAACTTTAAAAGCTGATAACAAAATATATTTTATCCAACTACCTTGAACTAGATAAAAATTTTAACTGAATTTGCACCAAAGTTACTTGATAAAGAGTTCGATCCTATTGTTATGGTAGTTGTTGATGCATTAATACATTAATTTTATGTGCAAAAGTTACATCTTGAATGGATTAGACAACATGCTTCATGATATACATGATTTCATCAATGGTAAAAGGGCACCATAGAAAGCTTTGAATCAGAAGTACAAGGTTGAAAAAATGGTATGAAAAAACTCATAATCGATAAATTTCACGACTTCAAGATGCTTAATTCCAAAATTATAACGAGTAAAGTTCAAGAGTTTTAACTCATCTTGTATGATATTAATGTTGAAATGATATTCTAAATGAATATTTTCAAGTGACTATTATTATTAAAAGATTTCTACTATATTGGAAATACTTTAAAAATTACCTTAAGCACAAGTAGAGGAAAATGAGGGTTAAAAATCTTATTATGAGCTTGAGGTGGGAAAGGATAATAACTTGTCCAAAAGAAAATTCAACTTTTCCTTAATGGCTTTAGGTCAAATGTGATTGAACAAGTAGCAAAGTTCCATTATAAAAACCACAAAAAAAAGTTTGTTGTAAACAACAAAGGCATTGCTAAGAAATTTAATGATAAATGTTTTATATGCAACAAAATGAAAACCAAGCCAAACATTACAAAAATAAGCCCAATAAGGCAATCCTAAGAAAAAAGAGTTGCTCAAGCCCATGTCATTAAGGTTGAAAACCTTTAGAATAAAGTATAAAAGATGAGCCTATTTGCGATTGTCTTGAACATCAACTTGATCAACAACCATGAGCGGTGGTGAATTGGTAGCAATGATACAAAATATATTTACACATGAGAAGATTATGATTCTCACTCATAAATAAGTAGATGGTGAATATTTGTACATGAAAACTAGTCAACCTCAAAAGTACTAGGGACCAAAAAGGTCATTCTAAAAATGACTTCATGAAAGCTTTTACATTAACAACGTGTTTCAAATTGTTGATATTAGAAAGAACTTGGTGTTGGACTTATCATTGAGAAAAAAATAGGTTCAAAATTGTTTTTTAAAGCAATAAATTTTCTCAAAAATAGCATATGTTTGTTATAAAGAGAAATCCACCAAAATAAATATAATGACCATTGTAGTTTAATATAAAAACAATAATCATAAAAATGCTTATTCTTCTTACTTGCTTGAGTTTATGATATATGACATGACAATTTAGAACATGTGAATTATAATTCTATGCAAAGATTAATGAATCTTGGATTCTTACCATCAATTATTTTTTTTCTAAAAAAATCTCAAGTGTGAAGTTTGTGTAGAATCAAAATTCACAAAAAAAATATTTTTATCAAACAATTAAAAGAAGTAGCAAACCTTTATATTTAATTCACTTTGATACCAACGATTTTCAAACTTCTACAAACTAGAGATAGAAAAGGTATTATACTACTTTTATAGATGTTTACATGAGGTATTGTTATAAAGGTAATAAACAAAGATACAACTCTTGAAATGTTTTAACATTACATTAATGAAGTTAAAAATAAACTTAATAAAAGAATAAAGGTAATAAAAAGTGATAAAAATGGAGAACATGGAGCATCTTTTGGTGAATTGTTTTCTCAAATAGCATTATCCATTGAAATGTTGCGTTTTATTTGCCTCAATAAAATGACATTATTGAATGCAAAAACTGAATTCTAAAATAAATAATACCATTATGATAAACCCAGAAACACCTCAAAACTTGTGGAGGGAATTAATTTTAACTCTCAATTATATACTTAACAAAGTACTTAATGAAAATACTTTAGTATGTGTGTGAGAGAGAGATGAGGGGTCCTGCAAAAGTGATGATATTTGATTCCAAAATGGTTAAAATATGACATAAAAGTATGGATTATGTATTTATTGGACATGCTTCGAGAGTTTCGAAAGGCTTAATTATTTAAAATACTCATGAAACCAAGTGTTGTTTAAGGTCAAAATAAATACAACAGTGAAAACTAAATAAAACTATAGGAAGAGAACTGTTTGAATACTATTATCTTGGTATACAAAAGATTGAATGTTTAAAACATTGCATTCACTATTTTGCTAAGTAAATTCGATTGTATTTCACTAGAAAATATTTAAAGCTACCTATCCTAATATAATGATCTTCCAATTAATTTTATCTTTGTAATTCCTTGTGTCTTTGTATATTGGCCAGTCAATTTTCATTCATATTGAAGAAGGTTGAAAAAATATATTTGACTTAGTATTTATACATAAACCATTTAAAACCATTAAAGGTGAATGTGAAATTGATCAATCAATTTCTTTGTATCTTATCAGATTTATTTACTATACAAATACAATGTACTATTAAGAATTAATTATAATTAATCTTAAACTAACTCTACATTCCCAGCCTTTCGTATAAATGAGGATAGAGGAAAGTCTTTCTTAGTAGTAATAAAAGAGATTAAAAATAAAAAAATATATAAAATTTATGCTCTCTTTGCCCTATTTGCCCTTGTGCTCTCGTTCAACTTGTTTTAGGTTTTGTTGCTATAGAGAAAAAAAATATAAGTAAGTCTTATAGTTCATAGGTTTTGATTGGAATTGCATCCTTTCAAGGTATTATTATTGAAATTCTTGTAGACAAGTCGCACCGAAACCATTTGCATTTGTTAACCAAAAATTTAGCCTCAATGATAAATTTTCTTTTCTATTTTGCTCTTGTTCTAAAATCATACAAGTAAATATTATATACATATATGTACTTATCTTTTGTTTATGTTTTCTTTTATCATCATGTAATTATCCAATTGGTTTTTGTTAAACAATTTTTTCAATATTTCATCATCTCAATATTGTTTTATCTCATCACTTTTTATCTTCGGACAACACCCAAATGTGTATCCAATATTGTTCTAAAATCTACAAAACCACTACATTAAAGTTATTTATTATTTATTTTGTAGATTTGTCACAATAAAAATTAATTAATATATTACTTATTGCAAAAAAAACAAAAAACAAAACTAGTGTGTTAATTGTGCTAAAAAGAGTAAGCGCTCAAATAATTCGATCTCTATTAAGCTGAAGTTTAAATGTTTTATTTAAATAAAGAGTCATGTAATTACATTGTTTCAATATTTGTAAATACAAGAATGACCATGACCATACAATATTGGGCTAGTCAAGTCCACGATAGATACATCACAAGTAGAACAAGATCAGTCATGAAAAAATCAATTAAAAAATTCCCATTGGGACGTGGTGGGAGGAGGATCAAATGTCTCCCATTTGGCTGCGACAACAACAGGTTTTATCAGTGGATTTGATATCTTCAGCACATCTAGTGTTTCAACACACCGCTGCACCCTTTTACCCTGCATAAATTGAACGCACTGTTGTCAAGAGTATAAGATTCTTCCTTTCTTTTTTCATTATAGAAAACTCCTTTCCCCTTTCATTTTAAGTTTTCCTTTTCTAATAAAAAATTCAAAAATGTGTTTATTTATTGAAAACAAAAATTCAAAAGGTTTTAATAAAATCTCATGTTTGAAATTATTTTGATTGTCGAGAATTGAATTTCAAAGGGAATTCAAGCTTTAAAAATTATACAAAAATAAATAAGATGTCAACCTATCTAATTTACTACACTAAAAAGGAAAAATTATTGTTAAAACTAACTTCTCCAAAATACTGATTTACCCATCTTTTTTTTATCACTCTCTTCCTTTTTTTCAAGAGTACATATTCACTGTCATTAAAACATCAACTACATCATTGCCAAAACACTATTTTCTTGTCTTCTCATCCCATCATAAGTTATAATATTTGTTCTTAATTTTGTGGTTTGTGTAGTATTGAGAAAAAAAAACCTTAGAAAAAACTATTTGAATTTGATTTTTTTGGGTTATTTATGGTGATGGTAGTGAAGGAGAATTTGAATAAAGTGAAGGTGATAAGAGTAATATAAAAAATCAAAATGAATTGAATTTAGTTATAGAAAATCTCTTTCAAACATATAAATTCAACTTATTTATCAATTGAATTCAAATTAAACACTATAATTGAATTCAATTATAGTACAAAATTGACTACAAACAACCTGTTAAAATGCCACAATCACTTGAACTGGAAGCATATTGACTACAATAATTAAATTAGAAAGAGAAAGCAAAGAAATTAACACTAACCCTTTCATAATGTAAAAACCAAGAGCATAAAAGATACCTGTAAATGTTTTTGAGCATAAACATCTCCTTCTGCAGAAATGTTATCAAGCTTAATCGCTTGTCTCATTAGCATCTCAATTAATGTCGTGATTTGAATTTCTGGTACCTTAACTCCATTTAATATAGATTTTTCAATCACAGAAACCTACATATAAGAAACTTATAATTAGGAATTACTTAAATATCGCAAGACATAAATAAACAAACTTCTTAATAAGTGTCTTATAAAACTGAGCAAATCACCTTAGTCTTATATTGCCTTTTATGTTCAAAATAAAGTAGAAATTGAACAATGAGCAATTTCTACTATAAACCACTCAAAAAGGCCCTTAAATGGATAAGTTATCTTATACCAAATAAAAGATACCTTATTAAAAGACTACATCGTATTTTCAAATTTTGACATGAAATCAGGTTTTTGGCAAGTTCAAATTGATCAGAAAAATCATTAAAAAAATAGCTTTTATAGTCTCCTTTGGACATCATGAATGGAACGTAATATCATTTGGACTAAAAAACACCTTTTTAAAATTTTAAAAAAATCATGAATGATATATTCAATCCATATTCAAAATTCACAATTGTACACATAAATGATGCACTTCTATTTTCAAAATCACTAAAGATTTTAACCATCCATAAAAGCTTCTCAATATTATCAAATAAAATGGCCTTGTTGTCTTAACCTAAGAAATCAACTTATGTCAAATAAAGATAAGATTTTTAGGATAAAACATTTATCAAGGATCAATAACTACAATTAACAAAGCAATAGAATTTGCCGAAATTAACACAGCAAAGAGAAAACTCAGCTTCAAAACTTTTTAGGATGCCTTAAGTATATTTCAGATTATTTCCCAATTCTTAGAACTATATGTCAACCCATACAAAAGACTTAAAAAAGTCCTTGCATGGAATTTTTAAATGATTGAAATTGTCAAAACTCTAAAAAATCATGTAAAAAATCTTCTTTGTTTAGAAATTCCTGATCTAGGAGCTTCTCTTATTATTGAAATCGATGCCTTTGATGTTTAGACTCAAGTATATGTTTTTTTGCTACAATCTTATCAAGCTTCATAGCAACACTCATCTTCATCAACTCTATCTCAAGAAGGAAAATTTACATTCTCACTTTCAAAAGTAGAATTCAAGCCGACCTAGCATTATCAAGTTCGAAATTAGAATACAAAAGGAAGCTCTAAGAATTCCTTTCCCAAATATCAAGTTTTAATGAACAAGAATTCGTTAATGAAGATCCATATTATAGCCCATATATTATGAATCGACTTATATATTATATAAGTCGACTCATAATATATGGGCTATAATATGGATCTTCATTAACGAATTCTTGTATATATAAGTCGACTCATAATATATGGGCTATAATATGGATCTTCATTAACAAATTCTTGTTCATCAGAACTTGATATTTAGGAAAGGAATTCTTAGAGCTTCTTTTTGTATTCTAATTTCGAACTTGATAATGCCAGGTTGGCTTGAATTCTACTTTTGAACATGAGAAATGTAAATTGTTTTTTTATATATATGAAGTTAATGGAGATAAGTTTTGTTGTGGAGCTTGATAAAATTGTAGCCAATAAAAAGCATGCTTAAGTCTATTTGAACTGAGGCTACCATTTGACTTTAATATTCTTATGAGATATGGAGAATAATCAATAACTTCATCTACATCATGCATTATTATGAAAACCCAATATAAAATCCATGAGAAACCAATGGTTAAAATGAAATGCAAAGAGGCAGAAATTGAATTTGAAGGTTTTTTTTTTCTATGAATAATTTCAAACCTTCTATAATTTTTGAAGGAAAAACTTCATTTACAAGAGAAAATATTGACACCCATGATTTGAAAACCAAGCTGAAATTTTGTTTGAACAATTTATATTAAAATAGATAAACCAATAATGATCATAGTTTTTTAGAAAAAAAAAGTATTGAACCAAGCTTGTTAATAATAAAATTAATTAAGTCCTAGGGGTTAGTAGTTTTGAGAAAATCTTTTAAAGGTATAAAAACCTTGATTCCAGTCTTGAAATGTTAAAACCTTTAAAATTTATGAGTTTTAAAAAGTGGTTTATAATGGATTATTTAAATCTTGATTGTGGGTTAATTCAATAGAATTTGTTTTAACTAGGATAAATTCATAGAATTGTCTTGTTTTTTGTAAACTTTTTGTAAAAAACTAAAATTAAAAGGGAAAGATACGAGGAATGATATTGCTTAGGTTTTCATTGTAAAATTCCTTTTCAATTGGAAAAATATAAAGATGATAATTTCTCGATTTGTAAAGGCTAGTGTGATTTTTTTGATATGATATATAAAGTAATGATGAAGTTGTTGAAGGTGCTCTTTGATGCTAAATGGGCGAAGGTGTTTGAAGAGCTTGAGAAAAATTTATAGGTTAAGTGTTTGAACTCTATGATACCAAAAATATATATAAAAAAAATGATTATTTAAGGCAAATATTGGCCCACTACATAAGATCTTGCCTTGGTCGCCGGGGGGGGGCATATGATTATTTTGACTTCTTGAATGTGATGCTTATTTTAAGTCTTAAAAAAATCTTTGAATAAAAAGTCTGAAAGAGAGTTTGCTTCTCCTTCTATTAATTCAATTTCAAAATTAAAATTTGATAAAATAGCTTGTTATCTAGCAAAAATTTACTTTGAAACAATATTTTGAATATTTTTTTCAATGATTTATTTAATAGATTGACAATTTATTCATAAAAGAAGTTTTTTTAGAAATAAATTATCTTAAAAAGATAAGATGCATGAGGCAACTGATAAAATTTTATATTTTATAGTTAAATAATTCTTTTGAGGACCCGACTAAATACCATAATGATATTTTACTGCTTATTCTTAACCTTAAAGCTTTTATTTGAGAATAACATCATAACCAATATCAAAGGTGTCGGTTTCAACAATGAGAGAAGCTTCTGGATCAGGAATTCGTAAACAATAAAGACTTTTGACATGAATTTTAAGAGTATTTCAACAAGAAGCATTGTTTTAGTCCAAATGGCATTGGTTTATGGTTTATGACAAGTCTTTATGCTTCTCGTTCAATTTCTGCTTCATTTTAAACATAAAAGGTAACACAATACCACGATGATTTGCTTAGTCGTATAAGACCTTCATTGAGAAGTTCGTTGATTTATGTTTTACAATATTTAAGTAATTTTTGATTCATTTGAATAGAAAAATATGATTTTTTTGGTTCTAAAAAATATTAAGTAAGTTAGCAAACTTCATTTTTAAATACTTATTGAAATTGTTTTATTTTTTCTTGATTTTTAGGGATTCTAATATCTTTATTTTTTATAATATACCTCATGATTTAATGTGCACTTTTTTGAATTATGAAAATTGATTTGTAAATTTAATTGTTTTGAAAATTATTTATTTCAATGTGTTCGGGAGATAATATGAATCTAAAAATTATTTCTTGACCAATTATTTTGCTTTTGATTCCTTGACTATGTACTTTAAGATTATATATTTAGGTTAGAAAGGGAGTTTCCAAAATGATTTGTTGGGTAATGTCTCTAATAAATATAAAACTGTTTTTTAAACAAATTTCTTAATTACATATATGTATTTTTGATAATTTGTAATTAATTTGAATTTTTACACCATTATCGCCACTTTATGTGTATGTAGTTTTTTCATAGTATTTTGTTAGCACTAATTCCTTTTTAATGGCATTTTGATCTGCTCCAGAATCTACAAAAGCAATTGTTTTGATATAATGTTCATTATTAATAATTAAGGTTATTTCCATGTACCATTTTTGTTATTGTATTTATAATTCTTGACGTGGGATTTCTATAATTTCATTCTCTTGAGATATTCAAGGTAATTCTTAATTTATATAATCCTTTTGATATGAAAAATGATATTTTTTTTGTAGTAACAATAACTTTAATTTTGTTACAATCATGTCAAAGTTGTCTTAATTCCTCTTTAATTTCTCTCATATCTTATTGCAAATTTGAATAGTAGTTGGACTTTGTTGTTTGGGAAATTATTTCAGGATTTATTGAAGGTTGTGTGGTTTTTTTTTTCATTTGAAACTAGATTCCTTAATTTAAAGAGAAACTCTCTTAATTTCAGGGTCTTGAATTTTATCAATAATATCTAATATTAAGTATTTTTCTTGAGTTATTACATTAATTTGTTTATAGGGGCATGTGTACACTGCTAGGCTATAGTTAATTGCTTCAATATTTTCTCATTTACTATTAGATTCAATAGGGTTTCGTTATTTTGGATGATTGTAAATTTATCATTGTAGTATTCTTTTATATCAGTTTGTGTTTCAAAGTTAAGAAAGTTGAGGAGTTGATTTTTTATTTTATCTCTAATTCTTAAACTTGGTTGTTTTGAAGTTGTGGTTTTTTAATTTTTATATGGCTTATTTGAACATCTTTTCTTGTTTAAATGTTTTTTAGAGTGCATTACTTTTAATTTTTGCTTCCTAATGTATTTTATATTTTCTTGAGGGAGGAACAAGGGTTTCATAACCATAATAAGCACAAAATGTTCCTAACTCTTTTATATTTTCATGAAGTACAAATTTAGAAGTCCATATTGAAATCTTTCTTTCCAAAATGGATGTTGTCAATCTTTTATAATGGAAACATTTGAAAGAAACATCTCCTTATACCATCTAAAATCTTGAAGTTTAGGACAATTAAATTCAAAAGGATTTCAGATGAGCTTTTTTGAAATTATTACGGTTTACCAATAAATATTTGGTAATGGCAAATATTAAGATTGAGATTGCAATTTCTACAACAACAGGTGTTAAGGTATTTTTATTTCTTACTTTGACATCACTCAATATAAGTTTTCTATAATTTTAGGTGAGATAATGATCTCACTATCCTTTGAGTTGGCTAGTAAATCTAGAGACTAATGCTTGATCTATTTTTTATCTATTTGATTTTTAAATTTGTATGTTGTGGCAGTCACGGTTCTTTTTTGAAGTTTATTTATGATATCATGTTCATTTTATCCATCTATGTTCCATTCACATATTTTTTACCATCATAATGAGCTTGAGTTTGATAGGGCAAATATTCAATTTAGACATTAGAAGATGTTGGTATGTTATATTAATATTTGTCCTTGGATTTTTCATATTGATTTTGCTTAGGATTTCTAATCTTATTAATTACTAAATCTAATTGTAACTTCTCAACAAGATCTTCAATCTCACTTTGAGTGTTTTCATCTTGGTTTATGACAGATATTTATTTTAATAAGTTTTTATTTCTGATTTTGAAGGGGTTTTTATATTTAATGCTTTGAGTTTTTGAATGATCATTTCAATGAGGTCATCCGATAAGGATAGTTTAATAATTTGTTATTTTAGTAGTTGATGAGGCATGGAAAGTGGCTTTGAAATGGTGGAAGATGATAGTTAGGTAACTCCTCCCTCGGTAAGGAATAAGAGACTACAAAGACATTCATCTCTATATACTACTATTTTTTGTTTATGGTATGTAGAATTCAATTGGTATAGTTGTTTTGTGATCGAATGGACTTTAGAACTTTTTATGAAATAGGAGTATTGACATTTGTAGTGGTTGGTTTGAAAGGGTTGTTACAATTTCATTTTAATAAAAGTTTATCTTGATTTCTCTAAAAAAAGGATGAACAGAGTTAGTTTGATTATTAGTGGTTGCATGCCAGATTTGTTTAGAAGTGGCTTCAACATTTATTTGTTTTTGTTGATATTTATATGTTTTTAACCATGTAACAAGTATGCATTCCATTGAGATTTTTATAGCATTATATTTTAATTTGATTTCTTCGTTTTTGATTATAAGTTTTCAAGAATTGATTTCATAATTCAATATTTTATATCAAATAGAAATCATTTCTTAATTTTTATTTATTAATTTGAAATTCTTTTTGAATGACACTTAATTGATTTATGTACTGCATTCATTATGTGTTGGTGACATAGTTGGACAATCCAATTTCTCTTGAATTTTAATAGTATAAGAAAGACTTGTTTTACTAGTTTGATAATATGGTTTATGAATAGTCCTACTAAGATCCACTCCTTAAAAGTTTGAAGTTTTTGAAGTAGAAGGAATATCACTTATTAGTTTTCTAGGATTTCAATTTGTAATCTTAAAGGGATCATGTTTAGCTGATTGAAAAATAATTTTGACATTTCCTAACCGATTTTCTATAATTTGTACCAAATTATTTCTAGATGGTAATGATCTTGAAATACTGACATGAGGTAATCTTTAATTATCAAGACACATTATTTGATTTCACTATAAGAGTTTAGAAACCTGAATATTTGAATTTTGAGGGTTAGTTTTGATAATTAGAGTTTTATTTTTGGATGAATTTTTAAGAGCTTTGAAAGATGTTGAGAATTATAACTTTATAATATAATGTATAGATTATATCTATATTTCTAGAATCTAGAAGCATGTATGTTAAAGTCTTGATATTTAAATTTAAGAGTTTTATTATATTCAAACTGAATAATAAAATAGTGAAACTAAGATAACAATTCAGGTATATTGGATCATTGATAAGATTTGACTGAAAGACTATAAGTAATGAATTCAAAAAAGTTGTAAATCTAGTGTTTCTTAAATACACGAGTACGAGAGACTCTAATCCAAGATGATGAAGTCATGTGACAACAATTTAAACTACACCTATGTGAAAAAAATTATATCTTACTTTAAATTTATTTATTTGACCAGGTTGTATTTGATCAATAATTTGAACTTGAAGATTAATAGGTAAAGCTTGTTCAATAGTTTCTATAGAATAATTCATCCATTTATCAAAGGTTCTTGTTTGATATATGTTTTTCTTTGACTTTTTAGGTATGTTTCAATTTTGAAGATGTTGTTAAATTGAGGAAATTTAATATTCTTTATTGTTGAAATCTTGGATACTATCTTGACCAAACAAATCTAGATGCATTGAAAAACTACTATTTAAAGATCTTGATGTAGAAGATAATCTAAATTATCTAGACATAAATAAAAGGATTATAAGGAAGAACAAAACTAAAACACGCTGATAGAAAAATAAAATCCAAAGATAAATTGATGACAAATGCCAGAAAAGGTAAATAATGATGAAGTTTAGCAAGGATATTGTCTAAGAACACCAAAATACCTAACTTCAGAAAACATGGTATACCGATACTACAAAGTATATTATGACAAACATTTT
>Ga0325410_1002703_pt1 | contig 19839 bp, 16 predicted proteins | sample PopdelMetagenome_16_FD_206182 | JGI IMG/M metagenome (GOLD analysis project Ga0325410, IMG submission 206182) | Populus deltoides microbial communities from Bellville, Georgia, United States - Xylem-PdIQD-R3 | ecosystem: Host-associated > Plants > Phyllosphere > Stem > Wood/Secondary xylem... | reverse complement strand
CCTTTTATATAACCAATCCCGAGCCATAGAATCTCTGTTGACCAGTTAGAGTTCCTAGTGACCATAATATTAGGTGACGACTCCTTATACAAGACCTTTTTCTCTAAAAGAACCAGATGCCAGATATCTGTTCTTTTTCCACAATCAAGAATTATTTTGTGGGCCGCCGCGATGTCGGGTACGACAATAATAATGCTAGAGATACCATGTTTCTTACCATCTATTTTATGAGCAATTCGTATAGGCGCATATAATTCAATGATAACAAGTATTCGTTGATTTTTAGGATCCAAGCCACCAAGATCTGGAAAACTTTCCCAAAAGAAGCTTTGCATCAGTTAGTATAAAGATTAGAAAAAAAAAAAAGTTTTCCTGGAATTGCTCTTAGAATAGGCTGCAACTGGTGCTCAAAATGCTGGGTTCTTGGAATAGGCTGCAACTGTTGCTACAAAATGCTTGAGTTCTTTGAATGGTGAGGGAAATATAGCTGTTGCTTCATGTTGGGTGTTAGTTGTAATCTTGATTGCACCATCAAGTGTTTGGAAAAAAGAATTATAGCTGCTGATTCATGTTGTGTATTTGTTGTAATCTTGTGGCCACCATTAATGCCCCTGTAAGATGCTAACTATTCTTGGTTTTTCCTTCTGTACAAATTGAACGTAGAAAAGCATCGTAAAAGGTTTTTGTTCCTTAAACATGATATGATTTGTCTCATGTCTGCAATGTTACTTGACTTAGAGTTGTTCAATGAAAATGAAATAACTTGTTTCTACCGAATGGTTGAGCTTCCAAGGTTCTTTTCTTATTTAAGTTTGGCAATGGATTGTTGGTTATTAGCAGAAAGTTCAACAAAAATGTGTAAAGAAATATGTGTGAAGTTCACATTATTTCTCAGGCCTAAAATGACAGGCTTTTCTGCTGCAGTTGAGGTCTTTAAACGTTGTTTCATGAAATTTTTTATTTTATTTTATTTCGTTTAAAAATAATTTTTTAATATATATATTTTATTTTTTAACATATTTTTTACTGCATTTTTTTTCAAACAACAATTTTTTCTAACAACTTAAAAGGAGCAAACCAGGTTTTTGTGACCAGGAAGCTTGCGTTAACAAGTTGGGAAAACGCGTGTTTGGTCACCAATTCGTATGACAAGAACGGAGCCAGCAATTCAACATAGTTTTCAGAACCTTGGTTTTAGAATTCAGTCATTAAGTTAACATTAATTTTATCCAATACAAAGCTGTTCTGACATTTTTTAAATTGCGTTAATTTTTTATTAAGTCAACTCAGATCGATCTGATTTAATAATTATGTTTTTTAATTCTAAACATATAGTCAGTAAAAATAAACACTGTCAAGTGAAGAAAAAATAATTTTAAGTCTTTTAACGGTCAAGCATGCTCTGAGTTTCTTCTTCTTCTTTTTTTCTCAAGAAAACAAGAAACAGATAAAAAAAACATGGGTGGTCCCTTGAGCTCTTGCATATGCTCAAACTAATCCCTAGAGTTCAGTTGCGATTGAACCATATCTCTTGCTTCCAGTGTCTTTTGTCGAATTGATTCCTCTTAGATGGCCACCAAGTTTATATAACTGGATGTAAGTACGTAATTTGGAAGTTGAGGATCTAAATTAACTAAAAATAAAACATAGTGTTTGGTTTGACCAAAAGTTGATACTCGAGGGACCATGCATGGTATGCAAAATCCCTTTCTGTTCTAAGTATCTTCGTGCTAAATACGAAAAGAAAAGGGTGTTAAGGAAAAATTTGTTGAGCAACGTTATAATAAAACCCACCGTCGGATCACTGAAAAGATGAGATGGCAAGATCAGGGACGATCAACACTGGCCCACATGCAATAACCCCCAACAATAATCTAATTCCTAACACAAACCTAAACGCATCGTCAATTAAGGATGATGGTTGGGTCTCCTACCCCAACCACACACCTTTAATGCACAAGTTCGAGCACTTGCCTACACAGTACACACTGCTATTTCTATTATTTGTCTTGCGGAGACATCGAAGAACCAAATCCCATTTGGAGCTTCAGTTCCGAGTTTCTAGTTCTGTCCGAATCTTGAACAGAATTCTTTGAAATTCAAAGGGTTTGCTTTTTCTGACATTTGGCGAACCGTGTCTCGCTCATTTGATCTTCAGAATGAAGGTGACCGTAGTTTCTCGCAGTGGTAGAGAGGTCATTAAAGGGGGCCTTGAGCTTAGTGATTCGGTATGCTTATTACACATTTTCTGTCTTGTATTTATTATTAGCATGCTTGGTTGATAGGAGGAAAATGAAGGGAAAAAGACCTGTGCGTTTTGATTTGTAAATTTCTTTGTTTTGGTTGTCTTGTAGGCAACAGTGGCTGATCTGCAAGAGGCTATTCATAAGCGAAGTAAGTTCTTTATTCTGCTCCTCTCGTTATGTAAAAAAGATTGGGAATTTGGTTTTAAATTACTTTCAGGATCTTAGTATGGTTTGAGTTTTGATTGGAGATGAAAAACCGAAACTCTTCCTATAATTTAATTCACAAGTTTTGATTAGATAGGAAATCCGAAGGAATTCAAAGTATGCCATGGGTATTGTTTCTTCGCAGAAGCGCATGAATCATGATGCTTTCTTAGAGATATCAGTTCCTTTGTTGCAAATTCAACTTTTGGAATTGGCAAGCTGCTTTTTTCTGCTTTATGGTGGTGTTAGAGTTTGTAGATTTGCTTAGGGTGCTTTATGGTGGAGAAATATGCATTTTGCTTCTTTTTCCTCACTGTAACAAGTGCTGTTGGAATTGGTTTTCTTGCCCTTGATTGTGTCATTATAATGGTTACTATACTTGAAGAAGGTTCTGTTGTTGGATTTGAGTTTTATTATTTATTTATTTATTTATTTTCTTTGTACAGTACTCAATTTTGTTCTCTATATCATGAAATCATGTTGGGTTTTGCATTGATTGGTTTCTTTAATGCAAAAAGATTCTAAAAGTTTTTTGATTTGATGTCTCATACATCATTGAGATGAAACTCACAAGATCGGGGTTGTGATTTTCTTTTTTTGGTTGGCTAGGGTGGTGGTAGTAGTGATGTGGAAGGGGTTTGATATGTGATCCTTAAAATTGAGAACAAGAGCTCAAAAGCATAAAATTAGATCTGAACTTTGAAATTTTTGTTGACAAAATTCAAATTTATGTCTGCTTTCATTTGTACACTAGCCCCTACTTTTTTTGATCCCTCCCCCAAGGAGCCACATGTACATAGGAGTGTTGTGTATGCAGTTGGAGCATCAGATGCAATTTTGTTTCCATAACCATTTCTGCATGTCTTTACATCAACAGCCAAAAAATTCTACCCTGCAAGACAGCGACTGACCCTACCTCTTCCACCGGGGTCAAAGGAAAGGCCCACTGTACTCAACTACAAGAAGAACCTCAAAGAATACCAAGATGGGAATTTAGACAGCTTAACTATTCTTTTCAAGGACCTGGGTCCGCAAGTTTCCTACCGCACACTCTTTTTCTTTGAATACTTGGGTCCTTTGGTGCTCTATCCTTTTTTTTACTACTTCCCAGTCTACCAGTTTTTGGGCTACAAGGGAGAGCATATCATGCACCCAGTTCAGACATATGCATTGTACTACTGGTGCTTCCACTATTTCAAACGCATCATGGAAACATTTTTTGTGCACCGGTTTAGCCATGCAACCTCTCCGCTCTCCAATGTGTTTAGAAATTGTGCTTATTATTGGACCTTTGGTTCCTATATCGCTTACTACGTGAACCATCCACTTTACACCCCTGTTGGTGATCTTCAAATGAAGATTGGCTTTGGCTTTGGCTTGGTTTGTCAACTTGCAAACTTTTATTGCCATATCTTGCTGAGGAATCTTCGCCGTCCAGATGGGAATGGCGGCTATCAAATCCCAAGTGGATTTCTCTTCAATATTGTTACATGTGCAAATTACACAACAGAGATTTATCAATGGTTAGGTTTCAACATTGCAACCCAGACTGTTGCTGGCTACATTTTTCTCGTGGTTGCTGCTTCCATCATGACGAATTGGGCCCTGGCAAAGCATCGAAGATTGAAGAAGGTAACTTTCTGTTATTTTTGTTGAACCGGTAGCTTCATATATATCCTTATATTTCTTCATAAGAAGTTGAAAATTGTAAATCTTTCCCTGCACATAGGCCATCCTGGTTTGATGTGGCAATGAGATCTTGTATGTGTATATAAGATGGTTTGATGCAGACAATATCAGATTACTAGCTTCTGAATCCTATAATCATACATATACTGTGCTCCTGCAAACACTTGCATATCTTTTTAGATATGGGTTGTGGGTGGGCCTTCGTGCAAATTTGGATTGGAGGGAGGCTTATCAGAATTGAGTTGGATTTAACTGATTCAAATTTTCAGATTCCATCACATTCATCAAGATAAGGTGTTAAATAGTTGCAGGGTTTTTTCAAATGAGGTCTGCATCCTAATGTTTCTTCTTCATCGGGAAAATTTACGTTTGTCTTCATGTTACTGGAGGATAATAATGGATTGGAAAGGTGGATTTTTTAACCTAGTGAAAACTTGGGCATGAAGAATACGCCTGCACAGCATCAACATGCTTTCTACTTACACTTCTAATTGTCCTGGCTTGCTTTTATGTTATTGATATAAGAAACTCATCTCAAAACAACTACATAAAAGAGTGGTTTACCTTCCGTTTGAATTTTTGGCATTCTTCTTTTTGTTGCTTACATCCCATCTTGCCCTCTACAGCTATTCGATGGAAAGGATGGAAGACCTAAATATCCTCGCAGATGGGTTATACTGCCCCCAGTCCTGTAGATTAACTGGTATCTCAGCCACAAGTCAGCTGCTTTGGTGTGTCGTCTAATTTGTTATCAGGAATCTCATGTTTCGGTGCTTGTCTAGTAGAAAGTGGAGTTCACGTTCCCATTCAATTGCCCGAGGATCGTAGGCTTTTATTCCAGACAGCTTAAATTAATGGAAACTTAGCAACGAGGATAGTTCGTCGTCAAACCTTTATTTCCTTTCTTGTATTGAATTATTTGGAATAGTTTTTTGAATCGTATTGGTTTAGGTAATTTGTTGAAATGGTGGCTTCGTTACGATGTTTGGTACTTTTTTTATTTCTTTTCTTTTCATTCGCTTGCTGTTGATGCCAATTAAGGCCATGTAGCAGTTGTTTACTGAGTGGTGGGTGAAAATTCATTATCCATGTCACATCAGAACTTATTCTGAAGCAACACAGGTTACTAGCCAACCTGGTTGCAGACTGAAAAAAAGGATTTGGATCTAGCCTAATTGGTATTGTAAAACTCACATTTATGATCCATAAAAGAAGTCTGCTCACAACAGGCAACGTGTTAATAACCTAATTCATCTAGCAGATGTCTCAAGCTGCTGCATCCTTCCATGAGAAAACCCACAAATTGCAGCGCCAAAACTGCATCCACGTGCAAGCTCGTTCAATCCCTTGACATTGTATTTGGTGTTTATCTAAAGCTTAGAGGCCTGGTGGAATCGATCATTGATGCTTTGCATACGTGGAACATTGGTGACCAAATCATCATTGCCAATGTTTGCATTCTGCTGCTTATACGGTAACCACTTTACGGGGAGGGAAAAAAAAACAGGCGTTTACACTACAGAAAATCGAAGGTTTCAGCCTTTTTGCTCCAAAACGAGCCCACCCTTGTGGTTCCAATGCTAGCATTGTCCAAGTAAAAGAGAAAGGGTCCGGGCCATGGAAGCGCGCTCCAACTGTTTATGTGCTGGAAAACGTAGCTCCACCTAGTTTAGAATGGTCATTTTAGCACAAAAGGCAGACGCTTGACTGCATCATTTATCCAACAAAATCTTTGATTCTTCCATACCTGGCCATTTCATAATCAAAGGAATGTTCCTTCCCTTTTTGCTCATGAAGGGAAAAGTTGTCGCAGCTATGCACATGTGCAGCTCACTCTTAAAATACTCAGATAGTGGGCTGTAGCCTGTACTAATGGTATTTAAAAATAAAATAGAAACTTGAAGAAGAGTAGCTCGATTAGCACTAATCCATCATCTCCTTCAAAACCATTTTTTTCATATTATTACACACAGCTTCTTAAGACTAACGTAAATACTTGCATGCATACATGTGTATGTATATACACAGTGGTTTCTACTTGATACCAAGTTTATGTTCTAGAACAGTTGTGTGCTCTAAATAGTATGGTAGATTTTTTTAATTAATTTTTGTAATAAAATTATACTCATCCACGAAAATTGAGCTAATCTCATTGTTAAATTCTAGTTTTGTCATTTAAGAGATAAAAAAGAGATATTTTGGCAGCATATTTATCACCGTAAGAAATCTAATAAACTATAAAAAAAAAGGAAAAAAACAATAACAGTAATTTATTATGATTTGTTTAAGAGTGTGGTAAATGTTATTTTTAAAGTGTTATTTATATTAAAATAATGTTTTTTATTTTTTATTTTTTTTATATTTATACATTAAAACAATAAAAAAACAAAAAAAAATAGTTTAAAACTAAAAAAAAAAAACAAAAAAAAAATACACCATGCCAAAGAAGAACACTGCGTACAGGTAAGATTTGTAAGAAGGGAAAAAAGAGGAGGGGTAAAATAGAGAAGACAGGAAGGAGAAGAAAAAGGAAATGACTGGAAAACCGGAAGGAGCTGGATCCAGCAAGAAATAATAACCCCAGATAGACAGGAAATAAACATGAAAAAAGAAGAGCGCATGACGCGTTCCTCTCTGTAAGTTGTGCCCACAAAATAACAATAAAAGAATCCAACGGCCCACAACTCATCCCGCGTTCCATATATTGAGCTTCTTCCTTTCTCTTTCCAAAAGCTCAAAAAAAAAAAAAAAACATTTTAGTTTTGTCTGTGTGCGTCGTCGCCTCGCTCGCTCTCTCAAAATCCCTCCTATTACAAGGTCGGTCCTTTTCTTTTTCAATCAATCGCTCTTCTATCTTTTCGATCTGCTGTATAGCGGTCTGGATCTGATCTCCTTTTGATTCTGCATTTTGCTTTTTAGTATTTTGTAATGTGCGATTCATGCTCGCAAATCATTTTTTTATCTGCATTTTGGATTCTTCTTAATCCCATGTTTGGATCTGGTTTTATTATTATTCCCGGCTTTGTTTTGTTTAAAATCAGAAGGAAAATTGGGAAATTAACAGTGAAGACCGTAAATTTTACTGTAATTACAATGTTGGAAATGGAGTCTAAATGCTCACTTTTCTTTATGTCTGTGTCTTTAGATTTCGTTTGCAGTTGCTTTAAAAATGTGATTTAACATTATTCTGAATTGATATTCGAGATTTACTTGCCTATTCTCTTAAGTCTTTTTTATGCATTTTGATTTTGATGCGATATATTTGTTCACTTTATTTTTCCTAATCGATTTCTTTTCCGTTTTTAAGACACAGAAACACGACGGTTGGTTTGCCATTACATTTTTTTTTTTTTGGGGGGCCATTGTTCAGTAGTTAGATTTGCAGATTTAGGTGTTTGTGTAATAAGACATGGGATATATGGATGTGATACATTGATTTGCAATGATGCTGTTTGTTTTTTAACTGATGAAGGCGAAAAACCTCATTTGCTTGTTTGTGTTCTTTTTTTTTCAATATTTTATTTTTTACTCTGTTTTGCATTAATGCATGGCTAGTTAGGAGATGATTTTGATGTTTTTACTTTGCTTGATAAAAGAAATTTATTCGTTTTTTTGTTGATCATCATCGTTTGGTATTCCAGGCAGTAGAAGATGGCAGACGCAGAGGATATTCAGCCACTCGTTTGCGACAATGGAACTGGAATGGTCAAGGTATGCCATTCGACTTTATTGTGTTCGTAGAAAGAATAACATTGTTCTGATCTTCTTATAGAAATAAGCATGAAGTTGTTGAAAATTTCACCAAATTTATTTCCAGTGTTACTTGCTTTGGACAGGAAGATCCTTTCCTAAATTGCTTGCAAATGTATTTAGAGCTTATCATGCTGTAAAGAATAAATCTTCTTTCTGGAAACTGCTTTAAACAGATTTAATTTTCAAATTTGTGTATTTTTTATGTATTGTTTTCGGGAGAACTGATTGCAATATTTGCTTTTAGGCTGGATTTGCTGGAGATGATGCTCCAAGAGCTGTCTTTCCCAGTATTGTTGGTCGTCCTCGTCACACTGGTGTGATGGTTGGCATGGGCCAGAAAGATGCATATGTCGGTGATGAGGCTCAGTCCAAGAGAGGAATCTTAACTTTGAAATACCCAATTGAGCATGGTATTGTGAGCAACTGGGATGATATGGAAAAGATATGGCATCATACCTTCTACAACGAGCTTCGTGTTGCCCCAGAAGAGCATCCAGTGCTCCTAACTGAGGCTCCTCTGAACCCCAAGGCTAATCGTGAGAAGATGACACAGATCATGTTTGAGACCTTCAACACTCCTGCTATGTATGTTGCCATTCAGGCTGTCCTGTCCTTGTATGCCAGTGGTCGTACAACTGGTAAGTGGTCAAATGATTTCGTTAATATTCAGAGGGTTTAAATTGTAAACGTAAACTGGTCGTGTTTAATTAGTAATATTTTATGTGCCAATACAGATTATTTTGGAGAGGACTAAATATGACTGTTGTTTAGGTTGATTCTTGGAGCTGCTGTTCCATCTGTTTAGATCTATTTAGAGTTTTCTCATTGCAGTTGTCTCCTTTCCCTTGTTTTTCCTCAGTTTTTTGCTTAGATGTGTTTGATGTTTTCCAATTATTTTTATTGTCTTGTTCAATTTCTTTTTGAAAATCTTGAGCTTGTCAGTCCACTGCCTTCGTTGAAGGCATGTCCTTTTGTTCTAGGATACCCTATTTACTGGTTGTGGATTTGCTGTGCAGGTATTGTGTTGGACTCTGGTGATGGTGTCAGCCATACAGTCCCCATATATGAGGGGTATGCCCTTCCACATGCCATCCTTCGTCTTGACCTGGCTGGCCGTGACCTCACTGACTCCTTGATGAAGATCCTCACTGAGCGTGGTTATTCTTTCACAACCACAGCTGAACGGGAAATTGTGAGGGACATGAAGGAAAAGCTAGCTTACATTGCTCTTGACTACGAGCAGGAGCTAGAGACCTCCAAGACCAGCTCAGCAGTTGAAAAGAGCTATGAATTGCCTGATGGGCAGGTCATCACCATTGGTGCTGAACGTTTCCGTTGCCCAGAGGTCCTCTTCCAACCATCAATGATCGGAATGGAAGCAGCAGGCATCCACGAGACCACATACAACTCCATCATGAAGTGTGATGTCGATATCAGGAAAGACTTGTATGGTAACATTGTCCTCAGTGGTGGTTCAACTATGTTCCCAGGAATTGCTGACAGAATGAGCAAGGAAATCTCTGCACTAGCCCCAAGCAGCATGAAAATCAAGGTGGTTGCACCACCAGAAAGGAAATACAGTGTCTGGATTGGTGGTTCAATCTTGGCATCCCTTAGCACCTTCCAGCAGGTTAGTTAAAATCTATGTACATGCATGGTTCTTGATAGAAAGCTTACTCTAACATTGGTTTCTGACCGGATTGCTTTCTTGCTTGTTGCTTCGAGTGCAGATGTGGATTGCAAAGGCAGAGTATGACGAGTCAGGGCCATCAATTGTGCATCGGAAGTGCTTCTAAATGCTTCGAGGGTGGTATTGTCGAAGAAAAAAGAAAAAAAATGCTATATTTCTCGGAAAGAAGTGGTGCAGCTTGCACCGTTTTCACTGTAGCTTTGCTATCCATCTATGTTTATTCTAATGTTGGAGTGATGGTTTTTGAGAAGGCGAGGAGTTGATTGCCAGAATGGTCCGATTCTTTCATCAGTAATACCCCGAGATGTTTTGATTCTTTTGCACAACCACCCTAAAGCCCTTAATTTTGTTTATGGATTTGGGGGACGTCCTTAATTTTTCATGAGTTACTTGAGGAGTCATTTACAGCAACAGTATTGCATGTGAAGTACAAGGAACTTGGGACTGAATATGATTAAAAGTCTGGCATCAAAGCAGTCTCAATGGCCGTGTTTCAAAAAATGCTAAAAAATATTGAAAGATGGCAATTAAAGGCTGATTTCGATTTTTCATGTTGGAAAAGGATATCGAATTAAAAATCATCGGCTGTTCTTTGCACCTTATTTGCCAATCACTTTCTAAGCCCTAATGGGATAAGAGGGGTAAAGTTCTAACTTAACCGATGCTCTACCGAAGGGCACAAATCCTAAGGTTATAGAAGGGTTTTGCTTTAGTAATCTTGATTTCAATGCTGCATGCAAGATCAACACCACTTTCAGTAAGTCTTCACTTTTGGGATCGAGTTTTCAGTTAGTTTAGACATGTCGGGGACAAAACTTGGGGAGGAAATTCTGACCGAATCTTGGGCCAAAACCCAATCATCCTCAAGCCCAGGTACCGGCCCAATCGATGATCCATCTTTATTGAATTATTAGGACTTAATCAAAAAAGTTAGAACCTGCAGATTGCAGTACCAGAACCCGTTGATAGTTTTCTGAAATCCAGAAATGAATAAAAAAATCGGAGCAGGAAAGCAACCAACGGGCACTCCTTCACTTGGGAGGTCATGCGTTGCTGTCTTTGTCTCGCTTCTTGCCGGCGCCTCTGTTGTCTACAACATGTACAAACCCAGCCTTGTAACAACAACCATCCCTCTTTCCCTCTATATCTCCGAACTTTCCCTCTGCTCACAGTGTCCGATAAAATGTCTAACTCACCGACTCTTTTAATTCTTCTGTTTGGAGACACTGCCTCCAGTGGAAAGTGCTTCTGCTGAGGAGAAACAGACTGAAAAACAATGAATATTTCTTTTTTCTTAATACAATACAAGTGTGCTGGATTTCACAGTAAAGATGCGAACAAACTTTTGAATCTTATAAGACATTTTATGGTTTGCTAAATATGTTGTCTGTTTAATTAACTCTCATTTATATGAACACACAAACTCGGCCTATTTCACATATCTTCACATTCTCTTTTTTCTTCACGTCCTCTCAAACCAGTACGGGAAAAAAAAACAGTTTGGAAAGTTCATTCTGCATCAGAAAGTAGGGATACTGTTGTATGATGATGATTGTCGCAGAATGGATGATCTTCTGCAGTATATTCCTCTCTGTTAATATTCTCTTGGTTTCCAAGTGCTGGATGGCTGGTATACTCATGGATTTGGATTTTTTCCTCGTGCAAAAGCTTCCCCTTCGAGTCCACAAACTCGTCATCTTTTTCTTGATTGTGTTGATGGCTATAGATAGAGTTACACCTCAAACGTGTCCTGAAGCCTAATGCTTTTAAGCTTTCCTCAGCTGAAGAGGATCGTTGGGAGAAGCTACCAAACCCTTGAATCTCTCGTGTTAACTTACGAGCGCTTGCCCTCTCTTCTTTGAGAAACTGTTCATTTTCAAGTAGCTCCAGGATTCTCTCGGATAGTTTTCTAACACTTGATCCCCAGTTGAATCTGCAAACGAAACCAATAAAGTATAAAAATCGGAGGCTACAGCCCTTAAAATTGTATATCAATTAATTTGTCAATAAGCAACTCTACCCACCCTTTCTCATCGACAAACTGAAAGCTAGCCATCTCCTTAATGGCATCTTTATCACACTGAAACTCATCAGCAACCCGTAGAGGTCCATGGGTTAGCAGGTGTTCCAATAGAAGCAGAGTCTTGTAAAAGATTCTCCAGTTTTTCCTATCAAATTTTATCAACCTGAATTGGAAACGAAGAAGAAACATAGATCCTTCAGTATAATCTCTAATTTTCATAGAGGACAAATAGATTAATCTAATCCCAATATACAAATATAAACCTCTTGTGTAGAATGTCCACAACTCTACAGTAATCATCAACTTCAAAAGCAGCCCGTGAAATAACACCCATAGCACGCGTATCTGGAGCCCAAAGATCTCCATTTGTGATCTCTTCTGTCAACCTTCGAGCAGTTTGAACCAACCAGGAAAAGGGTTGATTAATAATTGTATGGCATCGAAATCATATAAACTAACAAAAAACGAGAAGGAGAATTAACTTACAGTTCTGTTGGTGTAACGTCAGTTAGTGCCAAACGAGCAGTTTTGATTTTCTCTTTGAAGAAGAAAGAAGCTTGCCTCTTGAATTCATGGAGAAGAGGGCTGCCCATCTTGCTGTTTTTGTTTAGAAGCATAGCCATGTTCTTTGACTTGAGAAGAATATTTCACTTTGTTTTCTCTCGGAGTTCTCAGTCGCGTACGTAATACATGCAACTACTCCATTAGCAGCAACAAACACCAACTACTCTTCAAAAGTGCATGTCTGCGTATGTAATAAGAGGGGAAAGACATGTAAGTGAATACTTAAAGGTAAAAGGATAGAAGTCAGCGAATTCAAGTTTCAACAGGCCAGCATTATACCACTGCCGTGGAAACTGTGTGGTAAATTTGGTCATTGAACATCTTTGCTGTCTTTGTCATTTGTCCCTCTAGAACTTGATCAGGTCGACGTATAAGGAAATGTGTATATTTTATACATAGCTTTGGCATAAAGTTTAGTTGATTGCCACGATTGATTTTGGATTAGGTCGTAAACAATCTACTCAAATATCAGGATTCAAGAGATTAAAAATTACAGGCATATTGCGCTATGTCTCGAGTTAAAAAAATTAATTAAAAAGATTTAAAAAAAATAATAATTACAAGAATAAAAATTAGATTTAAAAAAAAACAAAGAATGAATAATTTTGGATTGGAGGGCTAAATTAAAGAAAAAATTAATTTCACAAAAGAATTAGAAAAAAAAAACCACCAAGAAAACAAGGATCAAATTTAAAAACAATAACAAATTAAAATTTTTATTAAAAAATAAATTTGAAAACAATTAAAAGTTTACAAAAAAGGCAAGGAAAAAGGAGGAAGAAAAAGAATCGGGGTCAAATCTAAAAAAAAAAATATAAAAAAATTAGATTGAAAATAAATAAACAATTTATAAAAGTGTCAATGTCAAAACTTATAAATTAAAAGAATAAGAATGATATTTATATATTTTAAATTAAAAATATTACCTTGAAATTTTAAATGCTAAGCATGAATCTTGATAGAGAAGAGAAAAAAAAAATATTATAAGAGCCAAATCTTGCGGCCTTTGTCCACACATATCGCCTTCCTGAGAAGACAACGCTAAGACATTTCAAATACTACCATAAAAGGTAACGTTTTACCACCAGACAAATTGAATGTGCCCCCGTAAAAGCATAGGGATTGTCCACATGCTGAATGCATATATTGAAATCTTTTTTAAAAATAATTTGTGTATATATTAAATCACACAATGCCCTAACCCAAACCTATAATTATAAAATATTAAAGTAAAAATACTAACACACCCTTGAATGTAAGGCATGGAAAATCCACTTCCAATGACATGTGAGTCATTTAATTGTTTAATAAAAATGAAAAAGATAGAAACATAAACTTTTAAAAAAATAAATCCAAGGGTATAAGGGGCTTTTCATTGTGTGTTATAAAATGAAAAAAATATAATTGATATTTTAAATTCTGAAATGTCAAATGGATCATTATAAAATTACTAAATTATCCCCAAAAATAAATATTTTAAGGGCAAAATGAATATTTCACCCTAAAATCTAAAAATATCACAGCCTATTTTCTCAATCCTTTTCACTTTGATATTTTATTTTTTAATCTCCTCATTCTCTAACAAATTAGTCTAGATTGATCTACAATTTGATTCAACAAAAGCTAAAAAAACAAAGAAGAAGAAGAAAAGATAAAATAAAAAAAAACATTGCATTGATATTATTTTATAAGTCCACAGCATATTTTGCAAACTAAATTCCCGCACTTTTTAGATTTACTTATAATAATTAATTTTTGGTGGTGAACCTGTGATTGTACTGGGAGTAACGATGTGGGTTCCATCCCACTTCACGTGAAGAATGAAGAACTTGGGCAAACCAGACCAACTTCAACTGACCCTTATAAGCTTGGACCGCTCATGGTTCAATCTCCACCCGCTACATGTTAGGCCGCAATTTGGTAGCAAAATACACCAACCCATTAAAGGATACGTGTATATTGTCAAACTAGCATGTTCTCATGCTCTTCTTACATGGAAAAGATACATCTAACCCCGTTCCCTAAATCATTTGTTAATCGTCAGTCTCTAGAACCAACCAACCGGCGAGCCATCTTGGTTGTTCAGCCCGCAACACAGCCATCTTAATCGTCAGGCCTTTTTTTTTTTAATTATTATTATTATAGAATTCCTTTCATTTGCATCGACTTGCCTCAGAATTTTGGAAAGACTTTGCTTTGCGATTTTCAGCCACTCACTCCTGTATTTTTTATATTGTAATAATAATTGTTTTTTAAATTATTTTTTATTTAAAAATACATTAAAATAATATATTTTTATTATTTTTTAAAATTTATTTTTAATATTAACAAATTTTAAAAAATGTCGGAGCCAGGCCTATATACTGTACCTATTCTTTCAAATAATTTCTCACATGGTACAGCCCAGTCGTTATTAGCCTTGAGAACATTGAGGGCGCCGGTTAGGCTCCAAGGTTGATGTTGCTTTTTTTTTTTCCTTCCAAAATCTTAAAGACATTGTCTATTTGGTTGAAATCCCTCCGAGAGCTTTTCCATGGAGCAACAAAGAGAGAACAGAAACATCTTGGTGTAGTGCTGATGAGGACGCTGTTGTGTTTCATTGTCGAGATTCGTTTGAATATTAGAAGCGCTCGCAATAGTACACTGGATCATAGGACCCAAAAACACAGAATAAAAATCTCATCCGTTGAATAAGAGCAGCGAGGAGAATAGGAGGCCTCATGTCATGCATGGTCTACAATCTGCGGAAAAAGTAATGGTGGGTGGCATTTTAAATTTTCTATCTTAGAATTCAAATGAAAGGGGTCCGCACTGACATCCCTCCATTGTTATTCCAATGAGCTGCATAATTTGACCACATGCTCTGTAAATATGATTCTAAATAAGGAAACAAAAATCAAGAGCAAGGAAGACGAATCGAAAAACGTGCTCCTCAAACAGTACTGCACAGAAACCGCATGGTTAGAAATGGTGTTCATTGTAATGGTGTATTCCGTAGTTTGTATGCCCTAACGTTGCCTAATCAAGTGTCAGAATAACTTGAGAGCAGAAATGCCAAGAAGATCGCAACAGTTCTCATAAATAAACTCCAAATGAAAAGCCTCAGCTGCAAATTTTCCACATTCTAGTCCTATATCCCATGGACATGAGCGCTAGCTCCCAGAGCATGTTGGGAATGCTTAATGGGTTCACCTTGGATCCTGGGATTTCAGTCCAGTTTACAGAAATCTCAATAACAGGGATACCAAACCATTTGCATAGGAAAACCAACTCAACATCGAAGCACCATCTGCACAAAGTACATGATATATTGGTTCCTACAAGAAAGAATAAAAGCAAGCAGATTGCAAAAGGAAAGAAATGGTTGCCGAACACAACTACTAGTATACCGAATTCATTTCCCACCAACATAGTTTTGCATTTCACAATTGGTTTACATGAGAAACAACAATCCAACTAGTCTATTCTTTTGCATGTGTTCATTTTGATTCATTAATTATTTCAATCAAATGAATTTAAGTTTGAAGATCTAAACAAAAGTTTTGCAAGGTTTACATTTAAGAATGTTAATGAGTTTTTTTTTTTTTTTTAAAGTTTAGCTAAAATTAAGCACTTGCCTAGAATTTATGTGTGTTTGGTATTGTGATAGCTTTTGCAGTTACGGTTTTAAAAAGTGAGTTTTAAAAAAGCTACAAATGGTAGCTTTTCTTAACCAAGGTTTCAAGAGAGTTTGGGACAACTTTAGTATGTGCTGATTAACCAAATACTTAAATATATGATTGGAGTAAAACACAGGCAATACCGCATAAACAAACAGAGCCTAAACAACATAAACTGTACAAGGAGCAATCAAAAGAAAACTCAATGTTGTTTTGAACTCTTCCAAGGTGCCTTGCTTAAGAATTAATCCGAAGTGGATCAACAGCTCAAAGGACACTGTTTAAGCAAGAATTGGTGTGATATTATCACAAGCCTCCCCCCTCCCTCAAAACAAAACAATAAAAAAGATGACTTGCAATATGTGCCCATAGACCCCCCCCCCCCAACAGCCAGCCCCCTGAGTGGTGATGCTATGACAGTAGCCTCATTGTACAGCATGCTAAATGGATGGGTTAAATTGGAATTGTTAGATTTCTTTGGTACCCGTGTCCGGTGATACTTTCATAGAGTAAGGGGCAACAAGTAGCATGTGTAAATACAAATACCAGTATACTTTGTTTTTTCTAACGAATTTTACAAGCTAGGAAGAGAAGATAAAATTAATCAATATCTTTAGAACTGTTTATACTTGCCTCTTCAACCGGATGTTTGTGAAAAGCTTCCGGGCAGCGGCCCTAGTAAACATCTTAAAACCACACTGTAATGCATGAAAGGTCACATCATGGAAAAAAAAAACAAAAAGAAAGCATATTCACCCCATTACAGTACATGAGCTTCAAGGCTTTAACTAAAGTTTCTAAAAAAGAGTCTATGCTAGTGTCAAACCAACAACCACAAGTGAGTGTGTGCTTGGGCGCATGCATGTGTATAAATATTGCAGAAATTTACCTGTGTGTCACGAATTCCAGAACCAGCAGTCAAGAGAACCACAAGATGAAAGCCTTTCATAAGAAAATTGCGGTACCATTTCCTCTGAGAAATGAAGGCAAGAAGATCAACTAAAGGCCAACATAAAATAAGGATGCTAAAGAAAAAAAATGATTTAGTGAGAAAAATCAATCAGACTGAACTGTAGCCAAAGCCTTCTCCTCAAGGTGAGCACGGGAACCAAAGGCAGCAAGTGGGATATCAGATATTCTAAAACTTGAATCACTAGATGCTGACTCTCCTAAACAGAACTCCTTTCTAGCAACTGCATGGATCTGATAGGCAAAGCATTAGATGGTCTGAAGTGAAGTTATTGCAATAGCTATTTTCTTATTAAAAAAAAAGGAAAGAAAGAAATTTACAATGTTTTTACCCACTAAACTTAGCCGTAGCTAACACAAACCTGATTTTCTAGTTTCTCCAAGTCAGTAACCTTGGTTGCCCCATCGGCATCCAGCATTAGAAGTAGTTCACCACGTGAATGAAGCATGCCCTGTTTTACAATGCTTTCACATAGGTAAAAAGCTTCAATGAGTTGTTGTGAACATGGGACCTAACTGAATTAAAGATTACATAACTGCATCAAAGAACAGCTTAGATTATACTCACTTTTCTAATAGCCTCTCCTTTGCCATGATTTCTACCAAGAAGGATAACCCTTACATTATCCACTGTGTATTTCTTTACGAAGTCAAAAGCTACTCGTTTTGTCGCATCAGCACTTCCATCATCAACAATCACCACCTGTTCAGAAACTCATTTATTTAGACAATGTAAAGATGAAGAAAATGCTAGGAACATAGCTCATCCTCGATAGTTCATAACAGTATTAACACAAGTGGCAGAGCATCAATCACTATACAGCTCTCAATTTGTAAATAGAACAGCATGCTAAACAAAAGGTTTTTAGCTTAATTAGTACACCTAAAATTTTGAGATACATTATAACCTATCATTCATCACTAGCTGTGGAAAAAAAAATGATCCAGCATATTTTAAGAGCAAAAGGTACCTCATAAGTAAATGACTTATCCTTTGCTGCACGCTCTTGAAGATAACTACAAAGTGAAAACACAGATAACATTAAAATCCCAATAGCTTAGTTCTATTGCAAATAGTTATTGATCCAATTAGTTACTTTATGGGATCACTAATAGGAAACTGTATTCCTCATATCTCCAATCCTTATTTTCTCATATACCATAACAAAACAAGATCACACAAAAAATGGGTTGAGAAAAAAAAAATTGAACATTCTTTTGGATGGTAAGTTGCTAACCAATGAGAGCATATTGCACAAGCAGATCCATGATTTACAAGTGAGTTTCCCTATCACTGTGTTCTCATTTAATTATTGTATTTGTCTAAGTCTAAGTCATTTTTGTTCATTGCATTTTGCATATCAGGCAATGAGAATGCTTAAGCAGTTTTCTTTTCTAAATGGAAATGCAATGTACCTAAAATGCTACAATACTCCAAGCCTCTTCTTGCTCAATACAAACTCCAAAATTAAAAAGCAACACCACTATAATACACTACAATTAATTTGGTTAAACCTACTTGATGGTTTCATCAAGAGCTCCCGGAAGCCTATGCTCTTCATTAAATGCAGGAATAACCAAAGATATATATTTCTCGGCAGGATCATGGATATGGGGACATGGAACCTGTTTTAAGAAAAAAATAAATGTAAGATTCACTTAAAACCTCTTCTATATTTCATTAAATAGCACTGCACATGTGCTGCCATCATACAATACTGATCTAATTATAATAATCACACCACTTCCTCTTCAAAAAACCTATTTTTCTGCAAGTACACCTGATTCTCAGTGAAATGTTGGTAATAAAAATCAAAGCCGAGCGAACCCAAAACCATAATTCGATTCAAGTCAAAAGGTTATGTTTTGATATTTCTTGAGTAACCTAACCAGAAAAGCATCCTGTTTGAACAATTTTAAAGTTAAAACCAGTCTAGACAATGAAAAATCACAAAAAAAGCTCTCGATAAACAGCTGTATCGGGTCTCAATTAGCGATTTATATCATTAAATTCACAGAAAAGATAGAATATTTACACCTTCAAATGACGTAGCTTCACTGAGAAAGGGCATATGGTTAATAACATTCGGCTTCATCAAGTTCACTACTTCCTATATTAAAAATTAAAAACTTCCCTAAATTAGGCGAAATCTTAAAGTAAAGGAAGCATCATCGTCATGATTTTACCTGTTTCAAGGAATTCGGATCCTCGAAGAAAGCAGGAGCATCAACATGCCTAAAGAAATAATAAACACAGATTATATATGAATCTTAAAAAAGACATTTAAATTATTACGGAAGGAATTGAAAGAAGAGAAGAGAAGAGAAGGTACGTGTTGTTGTGTCTTCTTCTATAAGCTTCAGATACGACTGCAGTAAGCAAGAACGAAGCTATAATGAAAACTAAGGCTACCAAGAGTTCTGCAATCGTCCATAGAAATCCCATTCGGTTTTACGTTATTTTGTTTCTTGCTTGTCTCTAAGCCCCTCCTACTTGACAGATATATTTTGGTATTTTTTACTTATATTTAGTATTTATTCATGATTAGTACCACATTAACAGCAAGCCCGTCTAGCTCAGTTGGTAGAGCGCAAGGCTCTTAACCTTGTGGTCGTGGGTTCGAGCCCCACGGTGGGCGTTCGTATATTTTTTCGCTTCGAAACTGGCCCAAAACTTCTTTATCTTTTGCCGCTGAAAAGCTCTGCCAATCAAATCATATGGTTTTTCTAACATCTTGTTGGTTTTTTATATGGAGAATAAATTTCTTTCTTCATAGGGTAAGGCTCAGTGCTAACCATATACCCATGAATTAATATATTTTAAAAAAATGGAAAAGAAAAATTACAACCGCTATTCAAATTCAAAAAAATGAGATGATGGTGTTGGAAAACAACTCAGTTTCAACAATTTAGCAAGCATGTAAAAAATGAAATGAACACTTGTTGAATTCAAGGTATAAGAAAAAATAAATTCAAGTGTTAAATCATCAAAATAATTTACAAATTTGAGAATCATAATATAAAGAATAAAAGTTTAAGAAT
>Ga0325410_1002702_pt1 | contig 19840 bp, 9 predicted proteins | sample PopdelMetagenome_16_FD_206182 | JGI IMG/M metagenome (GOLD analysis project Ga0325410, IMG submission 206182) | Populus deltoides microbial communities from Bellville, Georgia, United States - Xylem-PdIQD-R3 | ecosystem: Host-associated > Plants > Phyllosphere > Stem > Wood/Secondary xylem... | reverse complement strand
TTTTTTTTTTCAAATATTTATTGTCTATCAAAGTTTGGAAAAACATTTAAAAACACCTTTAATGAAAGATCCAAAAACTAAAAAAGTATAAAACTTCATTATTTATATATACAAGCAAATTACTTTAAAATACAACATGATTAGAAAATAATAAATTAAAAATATATTTATATAGAAAATATTATACTAGGATAGATTAATACACAATATAAAAATATATTAATTTGATATATTGGTATGTATAATACCTTAATTTAATTCAAACAGTATTGCTATATAAAATACATATATCAATGGAGATTCATCATAAGATTTGATGCCTATTTCCTCCAACTCCATACAAAATGCTGCTGTCTACAATTTCTGTGCCACTAGTGGTAAGCATGAACCACTCCAACTGGGTTGACGACACGTGGACGAGGGCAGGTGTACAGCAACCTGCACACCTTTCTGGACGATAACTAGAGCCAATACTGACCACCCACAATTTTTAAATCGGGCAAGTGGTTCAAAACATCTAGCTCAAGCGGGCCTGCTTCCTTGTTGTTGGGACTTCCAATTGTTTTTTTTTGCCTGGACTTTAGTGCAGCAATTCTGTCGCTGGTAGATGCTTATCCAACATTCAACCATTTATCCCGTTTTTATTTTTTGAAAGTGTTTCAAAAACAATTTTATTTTATTTTTAATTTTTTTTAATATTTTAATATCATTTTGATTTGCTGATGTTAAAACATAATTTTTAAAAATAAAATAAAAATTATTTTAATATATTTCTAAATAAAATACACTTTAAAAAATATAATAAATATAACAAATCAGGGGGCTGGCAATGCAATTGTAAATCCATGCTCCATTGAACATGGCTAGACATCATGCTTCATCGCAGCACCACCATCCATAATCATTGCTAATGTGGTATGATAAATAATTAAATATTCCACAGACTAATGTTGTTCATTATCAATCTAATAATTCTTTTTGAAAGTATTTTTTTTTTTTGCAGTAAAACTTTTCTATTTTACCTAATTCTCTTTTATTTGTTCTATTGTTTGAGAAATAAAAAAATTAAATTAAAATATATGTTTTTTAAAACTACAAGGATTAAATTTTTGGTTTGTTACGAGGATTAAATTATAATCTGCTTGTGTTTGTTTCCAAACCACCTTTTTTTTCTGCATAAAAAGAAGGCAGATGGACTGGGCTGAAGGAATCGGGTTCCTGATAACTGGAAATTCTTGGTAACTGATGACAGGAATACGCAGATGCCATGTTTCATTGACTGAATTCAAATGAAAGGTACTAATTGCCCAATGAATCTTTCCATCCCTGCCAAATGAAAGGCACTATAAATCGATATGTTACATCAATTAAATCAACTTTTTCACAGTTTAATTTGAAACCTGATCTATACCGTGTCCTGGATCGACGAATCATTGCTCGACTGCCCTCACAAGTTTCCTCCTTTATTTATTTTGCAGTCAAGAATTAGATTTACAGGATGGCAATGCTGGTTTAAATCTTAAATTTATCTCTAGGGTTTTGCAGCAGAATGGCATGTGCAAAGAAAAAGGCATCAGCAAAGCTGAGGGGACCCTAGAGACCCCAATTATCCAGCTCTGTCTATCTTCCATCACATTGGTTTTAGTTGCAGAGATGAGAGAAAACTCTCATAATCATGCAGCAGTGCTGTTTATCTACTGCCCATGATTATTGCCCTTTAAAAACCATTACTTTGTTAGAAAGGACACCTCCATAAAAAATAAGGATAAAACAGTAAGATTCTCCTTTGATATCGAGCTCCGATTGTCAAGTGACCGTCTAGCGGCAAATAGAAAAATAAAATAAAAAAATGCCACGAGAGCTTTCTAGACATTGAAAAGGACTAGTACAGGAAGGATAGGTGGATTTTGAGTTTTTTTTTTCTTCAAAATTATAATTAAATTTTTTTTAATTAACATGGATGTCTGTATCAGCTTACGCGTACCTCGACTAATTCTATAAACACTAAAGTTAACAACCATGTAAATCTCCGGTAGCCATTATATTAATAACTATAAGACTCGAACCTGAGACCACAGGACAAGCAAACCTTCTAGTCCCAAACTTTTATCCCTGAACCACCTGTTAGATGGTCAAATCTTACGTGTGTGTATTATTAGTATAATTATGATATACGATATTTTTAAAAAATATTCATCACTTAAAAACATATTAAATATATTAAAATTATAAAAATTATGTTTTAAATATTTTCTTAATAAAATATAATTTTAAAACATAACCGAAAACAAAAAGCTATCATACTAGTAGAGAGTGGAGACACTCGAACTGTTCATAGAGTCGAGGTTCACACGTCGTTTTCAGGATTTAAGAATGAAAACGATACCCTCGAGAGAATTATAGTGGTAATCAGTAGGGCCTACCAGACGTTAATTCCTAATCTACTTGGTACCATGTAAGGCACCCATAATCCATTAATTAGTTAATGAAATGAAATAATTAATTGGGAAATTTGTCATTAACAGAACGGTTCAAATGGAGTTGGCGAGGTGTCACTGTCGGAGAAGAAATGGTATATTGGTCCAAGACAGTCTAATTAAGTCAAAGTAGAAGTTAATTAAGAAGCATTATGTGATTTCCTGCTTTTATAAGCAGCTTCCTGGCCCGGTTCAGAGAGAAGGGCAGAGAGGTACAAAAGAAAAGAAGTGGCATGTACACCACTACAAATTTACATTTTCTTTTATACATATATAAACCCTTTTTTTAAAATTTTATTTTATTTTTATTTTGTGAAATGCGGAGGAGAAATCTAAGTATTTGATAAATATAAAATATAATACCAAAAAAAAATAACCCAACACATGCGCTAATGAGTAAAAAAAGGGTTTGTGTTCTTTGAATGGCGTGTAAGGTATCATTCAGTAGCTAACTGTCACGACGTTTCTTTTTATGTAAGGTGATGTCTCTTTTCAGAAGTTTTTTTTTTCATATTTATTTCTTTTATAATTTCATCACTTATTTAACATTGTCTATTTTAAAAAACAAGTTTTATGATTTTTTTCAATTTCATTTCAATTAGACTATCTTGATTTCATGATCTTCGGTAACAGGTTTACCCGGTTAACCCATGTATTTTTGTGGGGTCGTTTTCTTTTTACACATTTTTTTTCAATTTCATCTTTTAAAATCAAACTCTTTTAAAAATTAAGTTTCATTATTTTTTGTTTTACTTTCTATTTGGTTATCCCGTTCGTATAATCCGATTCATAAGATTTGACGGCTTTACCTGAATTTAGAGGTGTTTTATTTTTGGGTTTGGGTTTATTTTGTCGACTGTATGTTTAGGTCTTTTATATTTGAATTGTTGAGCATCGATCATCGTTATTTCTTTCAAATTATTATTTATAAAGGTAGCCCGATCTCATGACTTGGATTGCGAATTTGCATGATAATTCATGTTAACTCAAGACATATTATTTGTTGTTTTTTATTTTTATTTTATTATTTTATTATTTAACAATAGGTTAACCTGCTATTCAACTTTTTTTTTTTTGATATGTGTTCTTTTCCTTCCTGTTATCATTATTATTTTTAAAAAAATTTCAATTCATTTATTATCGTTAGTTTTTCTATAGAATAATTAAATTAACACAATTTTTTCTTCTTTGCCTAGCAAAAATTAGCCCCGCTCATAAGAAACCCCGGGGGTTGATGTATTTCTGGTAGCTACGACGGCTTCAAGGAGAATTGGTTGTCTTGGGAAGGAAGATGGATTGGACTGAAGGAATCAGGTTCCTTACATGGAAATTGCTTCGTAAATGATGTCAGGAATATGCAGATGCCGTGTTTGATTGACTGAATGCGCTTCTCTCAATGAATCCTTTTCTTTCGTACCACTGCTCCATAAAAATCTTATCCTTTTTTTTTTCCTGACAAATATTATTTTGTTTGCTTCTCTCGCCGGTCCAAGATATGGATCGGGCAAGAACTACATTGTTTTACAGTGTTTTTTTTTTTTTTTAACTATATTGTTTTATGATTTTTTTACAAATTCAAACGGCATTGTTTTAATTTTTTAAATAAAAAAATCAGTTCAAATTTTAATTGAGTTTGATTAAATTACAAGTTTATTCATCACATCAGCTAGATCATTAGTTGGAATTTGCCATTAACAGAATGATACAAATGGAGTTGGCAAGGAGTCACTGCTAGAAAACAAAAGGGTATACTGGTCCAAAAGAGTCTAATTAATTAAGTCAAAGTAGAAATTAATAAAGAAGCATTGTGGTTCTGACCACAACATGAAAACGACACATGATTTCCTTCCCTTACAAGTTCCTTCCTCTCCAAGCCCAGAGAGAAGGGCAGAAAAGAAAAGAAGTGGCATTTACAAGGAAGGGTACAACTTTACCTTTTCTTTTATATATATATATATATATATAAAGGAAAAAAACTTGCTTTTACTTGGAAAGCAGTCTTGCATTAGCCCTCGCCATCATGGAAACGAAAACACAAAAAGAAGTAAAAGAAAAAAAAGAGAGACAGACAAACACAAACTTCAAAGGTTATTTTCATGAAAAAAAGAGAAACTTTCCAAATGTCCGAGATTGATTAGTGTTTTTTTGGTAGTAATTGTGTTTTAAATTGTTTTTTTAATATATTAAAATAATATTTTTATTTTTTTAAATTTAATTTTAACATTAGCATGTTAAAACTACATGAAAATACTAGGAAAAATAAATTTAATTTAATTTAAAAAACACTTTTAAAATAAAATATAAAAAAATTCAGCTCCCAGTACCCTGTTTCAAGGGCGCCCACACATATACCCAAGTGATAGGTTCTAATTTAACAGTTACCTATAAGTTATAGGATTAGATTTTTGCTAGGAGGACCAAGACCCGAGCCCTAGCTAGCTTATTCCTTCTTTTAACAGCACGTGAATATATAATCTGCAATTTAACACGGGAAATTCAAAACAGTATTATTTGAAGATTATTTAACAAAAATATTGTGTTTTTTTAAAAATAATTTAAAAATCAAACCAAGCTTTATTAGGTCGTGATTTGATATACCAAATTAATTATATTAATTTTTATCTTATTTAATTTTAAACTTTATTATAAAATTAAAGATTGGATCGATGAATAACCGACTTTATTTTTTATCTGTAATAACATTCCTTCAAGGGGCACTGTTACATTGAAATTACCAAGTCAAAAGAAAAGGAAATGGAAGGAAAAATGGCTTTGAGTGGAATCTGTAATAATTGAAAGGAAATGAAATTCATTAAATCCAAACTCAAATCCAAGATTTTTTTAATTTTTTTATTTCAGTGCATCAAAACAATTTAAAAATATAAAAAAATTTATTTTAAATTAAAAAAAATGAAAATTTTTGGGAACCTTTGTCCCTAATTCACAAACAAAAATCACTTTACACCCAAGGAGAGTGTTGGAAAGGTTACACGGGCCCTACGTACAACTAAGCAGAAGAACCAAAGGAAAAATCACAACCCATTATGAAAACTTAGTGGGTAGGGCGAAAAAAAAGCTGCACTAACAAAAAAAAAAAATTATAAAACCAGATGCTTAATTAGCAAGTGTCAGTTGAGGTTAATCCATGCACTAAAAAGTTCCTCTCAAGATCTTCAGCCTCCAATTCTTAGCCACATGCTTGGGTGCTTATAGTGCTTTTGAATGCTAATTAAACACTAATTGCCCATAAGTCACTGTAATCACATTCTAATAAGCCAAAATGGCTAATCTACTTTCCACATTAGAGAAATAAAAAAGATACGAGGGCCTGCAATAACATCAAGGCTGCTATACATATAATTAATTAAAAAAAAAAAAAGAAACTTAGAAACAGTAAAAAGTACAAAATAAAGCTAAAAACAGCAACACCCGTCAGCAAAGAGAAAAACTCCAAACCCTAATCCCCCTCTTATTATCCCCTAATCTTAAAGCTACAAGAACTTTACCTTCCATATATCTACATACATTACAAAAATAACAGTACTTTCCCCTCGTAGACTTATACAAGTAGTATAAGGCTTCGATACTTCAATGTGCTAATTGCCACTTCTTGTCAGGCCATTATCACATGATTGAGCACGCGTTAGGGTTTTCGTCGCTAAGAAACTCAAACGAATCAGACGTCTGTGATGAGTAGTACGGATGGAAATCCGGTGGCGGAGGTTCAAACGAATCAGACGTCTGTGATGAGTAGTAGTACGGATGGAAATCAGGTGGCGGAGGTACACTAATGGTACCCGGATGGGTGCCGGGATGCATATACGCATGGGAATACTGTGGGGCATGGTATGAGGCACCATAACTTGTACTAGGGTAGGCAACATTGCTACTCGCGGCATACACTGGGGGTGCATAGTAAGTTGCTGGGTAGTCATACACATGATCGTGACGTGGAGGGATGTGATTTGCTGGGGGTGGGATCTGGACTTGAACATGCCCTTGACCTGGTGATCCAGTACCTGCTGGTGCGTGACCAGAATGTTCACCCTCGTCACCATTGTTATTATTGCTGTTATTCTCTTTATGTCCCTTCTTCTTCTTCTTTTTAGCACCACTGCTACCATCTACACTGCCCCCGCCACCAATTTTCTCAGCTACAACCTCACTTTCACCACCAACTTTCTTGTCAGCCACCGGTGACTGGACACCGGACGGTGAGGTGGCAGGTTGCTTAGCATTAACCTCATTAACCTTTACTTCCTTGACTTGAACAGCACCACCTTCACTTGCGTTGCCAATAACCACATGACCGCCACCTTCACTATTTTTACTAGGGCCGCCATTTTCACTGTTTTTAGGAGAAGGGTCTTGCATTTTTACTACTTCGGCCTTGACTTTAACTTCTTTCTTATTTTCTCCATCACCACCTTCTTCATTGCTGTCTCTTTCTTTCTCTTTCTCTTTTTCCTTGTCTTTGTTTTTTGCTTTGCCTTTCTTCATTGCTGCTTTCTGATTATTATCAGCTTTTTCAGGCCACAGCTCTGCATGTTTCCCTGTCTTTTTTATCAGTCTCTTGATTAAAGTATCTGCATCAACATCCCCTACTACTGTGGCTTTCTGTAGTCTTAGATCAACATCTGTGGTGAACACACCTGCAAATATAATGGACAAAATTAGAAACTTTGATGAAGCAAATAGATAACCAGAAGTATTAACAATAAATTATGAAATTAAGGGTTTATTATTAGATGGGAATTAAAAGAAATGGCAAAGAAACGAGTGAAAATGAATAAAAACCAAGATGGGGAAAATTGAGAGACAAAGTAAGAAACTTTTGTAGCTAAATATTGGAAAGAAATTAATAACTTTACCGAAAGTTTGAAATTGAAAGAAAATGAAAAGGACCCAGATAAGAAATATAAGGGAGTCTTAAAAACATTGCAAGAATGTAACAGAAAATAACAGAAATAAGCAAGAATTTAATGCTATGTTTTAGTGGGTTCGCGCTAATTTACATACCATCTATGCTATCCAGGATCTTCTTGACTTTCCTCTTGCACCCTTCACAATGAACCGAGACTTTCAACACCCACGTCTGAAAAACAAAGAAAATGAGGCTAAAAACATGGAAAGACGGCATTTTTATCCTAGAAAGACGAGTTTTTTTGGCTTAATCTAGTTACCTTGTACTTGAGAGATGGTTCTGTGTTTCCCTCTACTACCACTTCTTTAGCCTCTGTTTTGGCCTCTTGTTTAGCTTCTGTTTTGGCGTCTGTCTTTGGTTCTGTTGCCATTAGGATAATTTTGAGTGTATGTTCTGTATAGAGGGGGGGAGAGAGAGAGAGAGAGAGAGAGAGAGAGAGGGAGGGAGGGAATTTGAGGATGGGTGGAAACGCTTAAGAACAATGAAAGTTGCAGGAACTTCAAGGGTGAGGAAAAGGAAAAGAAAGAAAAAATGCAGGCCCAAAAAGTTGGTGCTTGATGAGATGGAAAAAATAGGGAACCTGCTGGCTGCTAGGATATGAATATTGGCGATACATAAATTTTAGAGTAGCTTTTTTGTTGTAAAGGATGGCAAATAAGTTAAATATAATTAGCGAAAAATACTTTGTTATTATAAACAAAAAAAACTTTTTAAAAGAGATCACAAAGATTGGTTCTCAGCTAGCTATTAACATCAAATCAATGGACTTAATGTGCTCACAAAGACATTTGATACTTTTGCTTAATGCTTTCTCGCTAATTAAGATTAAAGTGCAAATCTTGATTTATATAATAAAGGTCGAAATTAAACAACTTTACTGTGTGAAGAAGGAATAGATGTTAAAAATAAATTTATGTATTTTAATATTTGTTAGGTTTGTTAGTTCTTGCTTTCTTTCTGCTTACAGATATGATTGGGAATTTCTTTAAGAAAAAAAATTAAAGAAAATATTTATTTAATATTTTTCAATATAATTAGTTTTATAATAGACTAGTAGTTTTAGATACTGGCTTGATTAAAAAAAATTAAATATAAAAAATATTTAGTCTAGAGAGAAATGTTTAATATTATTATTAAACTTATTTTATTGAATTAATTTTAAAACTTCTCAACTTAACTTCTTATTTACTCCAGGTTTTGAATCAAACCATGTGAAAATTACTCTGACTTTATCTAGTTTATTTGGTGATTCCAAAACAACCTGGATAACCAGTAAAAAACTTGATTTGATTTTAAAAGAATAAATTTAAAATGGTATTTTTAAAAAATTAAAATAATAAAAAAGTAAACTAGAATAATTTATAAAATAAAATTGAAAAAAAAGGACTCAAAAATCACCTTATTTTCTGTTCATATGACATATCAATTTTTTCAGATGTAATTGTTTTCTTCTCATATGTTTGTTTTTATGTGATTTTTCATTATTGAAATTGAAAGTCTTTTATACCTGAATTATTAGGTTATGATACATGAAACACAGAGGAGAGGGTTAATAGTTTGTTTGGAATAATTGTGCTGGCCCCACTAACCACATGGGTCTGCTAATAATGCCACGTGACAGAACACATGTGACAGGTGTCATCTTGTCTGGAACCGCGGTACATCTCAGGTTGATTTAACTTTTTTAAGATAAAAAAAGAACAGTCAGGCAGGGAACGATAACCCTGTAATCGTATCATTAAATTCACTATATCTAATAAATGATTTAATAATTTCATTTATATCGAAAATCATAATAGTAAATAATTTGTAAAAAAAATCTATAATAATTAATTAAAAAAATAATGTATCAATTTATATATATATATAAATAAATAAAAAAAGTATAGATTGATAATGACTTATATCAATATTTTATCAGATATAACTTGATTGTCTAAATAAAAAGAATAAAACGAAAGTATCGATTTTGAGAAGTTAAAATATATATTTTTTATTTTTTTAAAATTTAATTTCTTTTCCAATTAAATCTTGATCAAATCTATATTTTATCAGTTAAATTATAAATTTAATTGGAGTTAAATTTTAAATTACCAAATTTTATATCAATATAACTAAGAGAGATCATATTTAATAAAAATATCGATACATTATAAAAGAGTTTCTTTTGTTATGACCTTTTCCATCTTAAATTAAAATCTAAAACTACAGTACAAGGGAGTGCTTTAACGAAGACGAAACTTCTACTTCGTTTATTGGATTGAAACTGTACAGGAAAAGCAAACAATATATTCCCCTCACCAATAAGAATTTCCTGAGATCATTTTCCAAGCTCAAGGTCAAGATGCAATAGCAAAGGCAGCCATGGATGGGACCGTGCATGGTTCTGCTTGTTCTAGGCAAGTTCAAAAACAATATGATTTGTCAAAATATGAATTATCCCTCTTGTTATATAGTCTCTCGATTAGTCAAGCACCCGTACGAAGGAAATAATGCATTAATCTCTTACATCCTCAGCCTACCTAGGTCCCATTCGAGGCAGGAAGAACCTACCTCACAGGAACCATTGTTGAGGATAAAAAGCATGTTTGGTATTGTGATAATGGTTGTGGTTGTGATTTGAAAAAAATTATTTTATAAAAAGTATTTTTAGTTGAGGCTGGTTTAAAAAAAAATAGGTATATGGTTAAAACTGTGTTTGAAATTGAGGTTGAAGAAAAAATAGTTTAATGTGTTTGGTTAAAAATGCTTTTGAAATTGAGGTTATAAAATAATTTAAAAATATATATTAATATTAATGGTTTTAAATTTAAATATTATAGAATTAATTACTCCTATTACATCATGAAATAAAAAATACTTTATAAAAAATACTTTTTATTATTCCATTAAACTATTTATAATTTCATTACATACAAATTTCATCCGATAAAAACTACAGTTTTCATGATTTTTTAAGCGTAGATAAAATATTATCAGGTATAAAATTGATATTACAGTGCGAGTGAATTTAATTTACTTTATACTAGTATTTTTTTAAAAAAATATTAAAAAAATTAACACACTAAAAAAACATAAAAAAATTCACATAAACAGTGCAATTCTTGCACTGTTCATATACTCCATTGTTGAGTGAACAATGAAGTATGCCTCCCCTGCTCACTGAATAGTGGACACATGCCTCCACTATTCAGTGAACAGTGTATCATGGTTAAATTCCTCGAAAGCAGCAGTTTTATGCTTTTCATCTTCACGCGTTCCGCATGCGATTTGGCTGTGGGACCATGCACAATAAGCAGCTTTTTTTTTGTTAACCAAACATTTGTTTTCTGTGTTTTTAAAAAAACACAACTTCTAACGCGTAGCCAAACAGGCTCAAAGGGAGGTTGGCACCCTTTTGTTAGAGGTAAAAATGAAAAAAAATATTAATTTATATTATTTTAATGTTTTTTTATGATTTTAATATATTCTAATATATTTTCAAGCAAAAACTACTCGTAAGAAATACTCTATATCACAATACAAAATACACAATATAATTCATTGAAAGTGAGTGGTCCAATACTACAATTTATTGGTCCAAGGACCTCTGTCTGCCCATTAAAAGAGGCAAGTTCATTTACAAGTTTTCTTCATTTAAACCGTTTCCAACAAGGAAGTTATTTGCCCAAATCTGCATCTCTTTCATTTCCTTTTTTTGGCTCGCTTGTACTCTCAAGAAAATTGCCTTATGTTTTAGATAAAAGCTCACCAACTCATGGCTGAGAGCCATTAAGATGAACTTGGTAGCTCAAGTTTCAATGATTGCATTAATGATATCTAGTTGGGTTCTTAATTTTGAAATGATGGTTTGGTGCCTAAGGAGACTTATTTCATTTCTTGATTTTTTAAATTTATATTTTATAACTATTAAGAGATTAATATTAATGATGTGTCCTTAAAATCTTACGTGGAGATTGCTTCTCCAGTCAATCCAGGTGCCCTACAATAAGACACTCCTGTAACAAGAACAGACCACAGTTAGCTGCATTCATTAGTGTAATGCACTATTTTGTTAGCATAAAGCTAGAAGATTAAGGCAATATTTACTTCTCAACCCTCTGATCAACATGTTCAAGCAATAAAAAATGGATGCCTGAAATGCACACGCCATATATATTCTGCTTCATTATACTCAGAAGGCATTGAGTCCTGTTAGCTTCTCTAGGGTTTAAGGGAGGTTTAGTCTATTCCTTTGGAACCAAGGTTGGACTACTGTATAGACTATGCCGATAAGCACCACCACACCACACCGGTCCATCCCTCGGTCCCTTTCACGAACCATCACTAGTCATCTGGCTGATCTTCACCGAAGAATGGCTCCTTTGGCTCGTACTCGTCATCAGTAGCCTGTAGTAATCTAGGAAAGTCACATGCAAGATGTGCACCAGCAACCCAACTCCTTAAGAGATGGATTAAATTTCCTTTCTTATACAATACAGGCCAAAGCCCATTATCGACCTATCCATTACCACATAGCTGTCTCGACAAAGGCATGAGGGGCCCTTAAAAATCCATCATCGTTTGACGTTAAAAAACATCTAAATTTCATTGGGCCATCACTTCTAGAAGCCCAATCAACATAGCAGGAAAAAACAAATCCAGCTAGTTGACAAGTGGATTTGTTTTCCATATACTGACTAGGTTAATGAAAAAAAAAAACCCAAGCAAGTTTCTTAACAAATGTCTTAGTGGGAAAAATGATTTATAAGATTTTTTCCCCTCATAATTCTTACATAAACTAATGTATGAATTGATTAGTGGTAAGATCTGAATTTTATAAACAATAAATGATTGATTTCTCAAGAAAAAAAAAAAAGAAGAGTTTAAGAGTATATTGCTTCTTATAGAAATCCTTCGGGAGCACCGCGTTCTCAAAAAGTTCAATTTTTTTTTGCTAAAATTTAATATGTTTTATATGTTTTGGATTGTTTTGATGTGCTGATGTTAAAAATAATTTTAAAAAAATAAAAAAATATCATTAGCATGCATTTCGGCATAAAAAATTATTTGAAAAGCAATCGCAACCACACTGCGAAGCTAGTTTATAATGCATCAAGTGTGTGTGTGTGGTGTTTTTTTGACAAGTATATTTTTTTTTCATAGGTTTAAATGAAATGAAATTGTGGACAAGGATAGTTTGTCTCTCCCCCGTGTAATTTTGCCTCCATGTTTTCCCTTTAGGACACATGACATAAGATGCTTGCCTCTTGCTTTTTACCACCAAAATGGTGAAATGTATTCAATATAAGTAATTCTTGTGCTCTTGTGGCGAAGAACTGACAGTACTATAAGATGGCCACCAGCATCTTGTTTGGACTTTTATGGAGTTGGAGTGTAGACATATTCCTTCTCCAAAGCCTTTAAAATCAGAATCATTTGTGCCCAGATAATATATTTCTTTATACAATAAGATTTTGTCCACCAATACCTTCTTTTTTCTTTTTTTTTTTAGATTTGAGGAAACCCCACCTCTCAAAAAGTGTATTTTATGGGCCCAGATAAGTGAATAAAACTCCGACTATCCTAAACTTTTACAAAAAATATACACCCTGACTCGAACTCAAGATTAGATCGTATAAGTAATCCAATACCCTTTCTTGGAAAATCCATTTTCATGAATCTGGTTGAAAAAAAAATAAAATAATGATTTCATCAGCGACATTAAAAGCCTTTGTCTTTTTTGTGTATTTGGCTAATGTCCAACAGTGTCATCCATGCTTCTTCTTGATTTCGGGAAGCATTGCTGCAGAAGTCTTTCCTCAAAAAAAAAAAAAAAAGATTTTGTTTGGCTTGATTATTTGAAGCCAGAATCCAAAATAGTTGTTAAAATGAAACACATCCCTTAATTGACTTGAAGTAGAGGCTATTGCTTGAGGTTGAATTAAGTAAAGCAAAGATTAATTATTATCTGCTACTCACGTTCAATTATTATTTCAGAGACAGAAAAAAGATAAAAATAATTGAATAAAAAAATATTCTCTAGAAAATATAGTTATGTCTTTACATGTTTGTTGTAAATGCAATGATTATGATCCTAAAAGGGATGTTTGACATAACTTCTTTTTTTGTTTTAGTATTTTTTTTAAAGTATTTTTTATTTAAAAAAATATCAAATTGATGATTTTTATAATGTTGTTAACATATTAATATTAAAAATAAAAATAAAAAGCTAGATTTTTTTTTATTTTAATATATTTTCATTCAAAAAAACTATTTAAAAAAACAACTTTTCCTACAAACCCAAATACCCTTAAATTATGAATGAAAAGGATTGTTCTTTACGACTTTTTGTTATGTAGCCAGGCCGGTTTGTTTTCATCTGCTTTTTGGGGTGTGGCTCGACACTTTGTTTATTTCATGTATGGTTTAGTGGCAAGCAAAACAGTCTGGTACCCCTTTCCTAGAGTAGAAACAAGAAACTTGATTTCTGCCTTATCCGGGCTAAAAAAACCTTTATTAACCCTAAATTTCAAATGATTTCACAAAGAGATCGATCCCTCGTGGTGGATGGCATATTGGTTCAAGTGACAACCAGCTTAAGACTTCCAAGCCAGTTGCTGCTAATACATGCTGACGATGTAGTTGGTGCTGGACCTCTCCCTCTCTCTTCTGTGGTTAGGTCAGAGACAGACAACTGGAAGCTAATAACCTAAAGATATCTTAGAAATCAGCTTCTGTCCTACCAAACCATGGCACCACATCGTGAGCCTGAGAGCAGCAGCAATAACCTACCTGCTAGTAGAGCCATTGGAAAGTGCGGGAAAGGGACTCCTGCTTGATGGCAGCAACCCTTTTAGCATCCCATAATTCAACATTAAGAGATTGTTCAACCTAAGTTGTTGTTTTTTAGCCTCTCGAAGAAAAGCTCACGCACTCACACAAGAAAGTAATGGGCCACACAGCTCTATACCCTCCCCTCTCTCTTCCATCAATTATGAGGGGTTGGAGGAGAAAACTTGCACACAGCACCCTCTTGGAAGGTTAGCCAATTCCACCTACAAACAGGGACCCACCTAGGAAACTTTTTCATGGTCTGATTTTGAGGCTTTTAGCAACTAAAAAGCTCTTCTCAACTGCAAAACCTCATGGCTAAACTTCAGATGCTAAAGATTTTGTAGAACTTTTAGACTGAGGAAATGATGAAGTGTCATGATTTGATGAAGAACAGGGACAAAAAACATATTTCAGACGGTCAGCTTTTCTGTAACAAAGAGAATAAAAGGAAAGTTAAACATGAGAATGGGAAAACAAATTAAGAATTGAGGATTGATGACAGTGCCCTAAAGACAAAGTGTAACACACATTTAACGAAGTTTTCAGGGAATTTATGGAGGTGAGCAGAGATAAGAATCTTTGAAGGGAGAAGTAAAGAAGGCCCATTACAACCACAACTGCCAAGGCTCAGGGGTTCCTTGGAGTAGCATTAAAGACACTGCATTGCTGCATTGCATCTTCTTCACTGTTACAGCACCTACACCACCCAAAAATAAATGTTTTTTCAATAAAAAAAAAAGAATATAAGAAAACAATGTACTAGATTTATAAGCAGAAGCTTAGAATTTATGCTTTTATGATTTCTAGTTGAGGAACATGGGTTGTGCTCCTCAGATTCTCCACATGATCTTCATCATCACTATATTCATGCTCATATTATTACAAAGTGCCCACGTTTTTATTTCCGATGATGCTTCAGTGGATGCAGAAGGGTTCTTCCAAGCTCCTGGCCTACCAAAGGCGAATTTCATAAAGGAAAGTACTGGAGATGTTAATAATGAGAAGCAGATTGAAAAAGTCTCTGGAGAAGATGAGAATGAAGAAAAAGAAACACTGATAGTTCAGAAGTTTAGAGCTTTACTTGGACTAAAGAGTTCCAAAACAAGAAGCTCGTTAACTGAGTTTGTGTCACGAGCACCTTCTCCATCAGCCATCATGGAAGCTGAGCCTCCTGCTTTTGCTCCTGCTTTTGCTCCTGCTCCTCCAAGGTTGCCAATTCATGTACATTCTTATTCTCCACTGCATCACAAACATCTAGCCCCACCACCACACAAGATTCAGAAAGAGCACAAAGATAAAAGTCGACTTAAAAGAATTCTTGTAGCAGTTCTAGTGTCTGCAGGAGCTGCCTTCTTGGTTTGTGCTCTGGGGCTTATTTGGTTCTCTGGAAAATTCAGGGAGCATAGGAAAAAATCTGCAAGAATAATGTCGGTGCACAGGAAAAAAGGAAGAACCAGAGGTAAATCGAAGTTTGTTAGTTCTCAAAAGTCGGCAAGCAAGGTGAGCTTAAATCCTGCCCTTGATCTCTTGTATCTTAATTCATTAGAAAAGGATTTGGAGCAACAAACTACTTATCTTAAGCAAACTCCTGAAACTGTAAACACATTATCAAATCATAGCACTCCAAAGTCTTCAATGTATGAGAGGCAGGAATCAAAGCAAGAATTGATAGTAAAGTCAGATTCTGACAATGCTAGTAGTTCTTCCACAAGGGAAATCACGTCTGTTCATGGTGATGGGGAATCGGTAAAATATGAATCTGATGGCGGTAACTCTTCATCTGGGGATAAAATTATTCCCACTGAATGCCATTCATCAGATGATGAGTCTTTTCACTCTTTTGTTGATTCACATTCATCTAATGTTCGGCTTTCTAATGCTTCGGCTGGTAGTCTTAGTGATATTTCAGAAATTCCCCCCTCAAATGTGCCACAGATAATACCATCTCCTTCACCACCTCCTACAAATTTAGACATTCTAGAAGCAACACAAGTTCAGGATAAGAATTTCACAGCCCCCCCACCCCCACCCCCGCCACCTCCTCCCCCACCCCCGCCACCGCCACCTGCTCTTGCACCAAGAATGTGCATACCTTCTTCACGCACACCTTCTGGATCAAGCAGAATTACATCTGAAGCTTCAAGTTCTTCTTCATTACCAAATTTGTCACCTCCTAGGAAGTCAGATGCTTCTTCAGGATCAAACCGCCAAACACCTCGAAATGACTTACCGCCTTCAACTCAAAAGTCTCCCAAACCTTTACGAGCGCTGTCGAGTATTCCTCCTCCCCCATGCCCACCTCCAATATTTCTAAAAGGAAATAATAGCTCTGCCAAAGGCCCACCTCCTCCACCATGTCCACCTCCATTTCTGAAAGGAAATAGTGGCCCACCTCCTCCACCATCTCAACTTCCTCAATATACACCAGTAGGAAAAGATGGAGTACCACTGGCAAAATTGAAGCCACTTCATTGGGACAAAGTTAGAGCAGCACCAGACCAAAGCATGGTGTGGGACAAGATAAGATCAAGCTCATTTGAGTGAGTTTTTGTGTTCGTATTTACTATATAGTTCCAATTTTCTACTAGGAGTTATTAACATGGGGTTTCTTAACAGATTAGATGAAGAGATGATCGAATCGCTTTTTGGATACAATTTACAAAGCACAACGAAGAATGACGAAGCGAAGAGCAAAACTCCTTCACCAAGCAAGCATGTACTTGAGCCAAAGAGGCTGCAGAATATCACTATCCTCTCGAAAGCCATAAATGCAACTGCTGAGCAAGTATGTGAAGCACTAATGAGAGGTACGTTTTTGTAAAGTTGAATATTTACGTGAAGCACTAATTCCTAGGAGGTTATGGTCAGACCCCAAAATGTCTCATCCTTGAATAATTTTGAACAGCAAAGCTGAACAGAATTTTAAAGATTGCAAATGCAGAGAGTACATCCTTTCAGAATCAAAGTTAGAAATTTCAATAAAGAGAATTCATCTCCTCCTGCAAATGAAATCTTGATAGATGTCTTGCGTTATAAATAAACTAACATCTCGAGATAGAAGAGACAAAAACAATGCGACCAAGGAAATATATTTCCCTGTCTTTTCTATTTTAAAATGACTGAAATTTACTCCAAAACTGTCCATTTAATTCATGTCTTTATCTCCATCACTCCAACCATTCACGTTTCTATTCCCTTCTGTATCCATCCCTTTTGTCCAAGGACACTATAACTAAATTCTTTTGATACTTAACATTAGAAATGAGTGCTATGCACAAATATTATATACAGCGCATGCATGCTATAACAACCAACTAATACTGTGGACATCAGGAGATGGCTTGTGTTTACAGCAACTCGAGGCACTGGCGAAGATGGTACCTACCAAGGAAGAAGAGGCTAAGCTATTCGGTTATAAAGGAGACATCAATGAGTTGGGGTCTGCAGAGAAGTTTGTTCGAGTAGTTCTTAGCATACCGTTTGCCTTTGAACGAGTTGAAGCAATGCTTTATAGAGAAACTTTTGAAGATGAGGTGGTTCATCTGAGAAACTCTTTTTCAATGCTAGAGGTAACCATCAAACCATACAACAGAGCAACTTTTCATCGAAACAATATTTCAACACAACTCATACCTCTTTCTTTCTAATTCTTATTTGATGCCAGGAGGCTTGCAAAGAACTCAGGTCAAGCAGACTCTTCCTAAAGTTGCTTGAAGCAGTGCTCAAAACAGGAAACCGAATGAATGTGGGAACAATCAGAGGAGGTGCTAAAGCATTCAAGCTCGATGCACTCCTTAAACTTTCTGATGTAAAAGGAACAGATGGTAAGACTACCTTACTCCATTTCGTTGTCCAAGAAATAATCCGGTCAGAAGGGATTAGAGTATCAGATAGCATTATGGGGATGATCAATCAGAAAAACAAAACCAAAACCGTCGAAGAAAGGGAAGAAGATTACAGAAGAATGGGACTAGACCTTGTTTCAGGTCTAAGCACAGAACTCTACAATGTCAAGAAAACAGCTACAATTGACATAGATGTTCTTGCAAGTTCAGTCTCAAACCTCTCAGATGGGATTGATAAATTACAGCATCTAGTAAACAAAGACTTATCAACCGACAAAAAGAGCATAAACTTTGTGCACACAATGAAAACCTTCCTAAATTATGCAGCAAGGAATCTAAAAGAGTTGCGCGAAGACGAAGATAGAGTCCTATTGCACGTTAGGGAAATTACTGAATACTTCCATGGAAACGTAAGCAAAGATGAAGCCAACCCGCTTCGTATTTTCGTGATTGTAAGAGACTTTCTGGGAATGCTAGATCATGTCTGTAAAGAACTTAGGAGCCTCAAAGTCCCTAGCATTCCAAATCCTCTTGCTCCATTTAGGTAGATTGGACAATTGCATTGTGTGTTTATACTTTATAGGATTATCATCCAATCACCAACTTGAATGTAGCCTTATTTTTTTGTGAATTTCATCTAGGGTTTTGGCTTGTTTAGTTTGATTGGCCTTGTAATCACAAGTAGCTGTGGGATCAAGGCTTTGTTAAGTGAGCTAAGTTAGACTGAATTGATTACATAAAGGATTTGCAATGACAGTCAATGTATTAATCATCCCAAGTCAGATCAGATTTTCAGATAAAATGCTTAGTGCTAAACAATTGTTAAGACATAAAAGAAGCAAGAAATTAAACCCTAAATCAGCTACATAAATTATACAATTTTTCTCTAAATTTTCCATATGATTTAAAAGTTCCTTTAAAAAGGAATAACTAAAAAAAGAAAATGAGTTTTTGCCAGGTGTGTACATGCAAGATTTCATGTATTAAAATATAATAAAAATAATATAAAAATTATAATAATAAATTTAATTATAAAAAAATTAAAAACTCTCTTAAAGTGCTCTTCACGTGCATATATTTTCTAATTAGCAATTAGATCTGAATCTTGTTTTGGATAAAAAATATTCATACGAGACTAAAAACTTTAATTATATAAGATATTTAATTGATTTGATTTGATGAAAACAAAGAATAAAAAGTATTCACATGGATTCAAAATCTTTTAATCATGCAAGATTTTAATTTGATTTGACTTGATAAAGAAAAAGACTTTGAATCCTTGATTTTATTTAATGAAAAAAATGACTTTGATTATTTACCTCCTTGATGAATTTGAATTTTTTTTCAAGAACTAATATTTGTATTTAACATTTAGTTTTTCTTTTCTTTTCTGTATGATATTTTTAAAAAATAATATAAAAATTACTTAAAATATCATTAGTTAGAAGGATATTAAAGTAAGAACCATGAAATATATTTGTAATATATTTTTTAATTTAATTTAATCTCGTACCTAATAAATTTAATATTTTAATTATAAAAGCTTGAGTCATAAGTCAAACTTTTTGAAATTTTAATATGTACAAGATGAATGAAAGTTAACTTGAGATTAATTTGTTTTAAAATCAAGCTTGAGATAGGATACAAATCGATTAGATTTTAGATTGAATTATCTGGACTGACTTAATAATACTGATGGAAATTCAGGAGAAAATCAATAAAGACATCGTTTTTTAAAAGAAAATAGCCCCTTTTATATATATATATATATATATATA
>Ga0325410_1002700_pt1 | contig 19844 bp, 14 predicted proteins | sample PopdelMetagenome_16_FD_206182 | JGI IMG/M metagenome (GOLD analysis project Ga0325410, IMG submission 206182) | Populus deltoides microbial communities from Bellville, Georgia, United States - Xylem-PdIQD-R3 | ecosystem: Host-associated > Plants > Phyllosphere > Stem > Wood/Secondary xylem... | reverse complement strand
TCTACAGGGCTCGTTTCAACTCCGATTTCGACGATCTTTATATCGCCGGACTCGTATGGAAGAGAGGAATCTCCGTAGCTGGTCAAAATCAAGATCTGAGAACTTTGAAAATTCTGCAACTTTGAACTGAAAAACGTGTTTTTTCAGTGTTCTAGCTTCCCTAATGCTCTGATACCAATTTGTTGTGCATACTGGACCGAAAGCAAACACAAATAAAACACAAACAAGCAGATTTACGTGGTTCCCCAAAACCGGGTACGTCCACGGAGGCAGCTGATTGTATATTAATGGAGGAATGATACAAACACTCAACTCAACCCAATACAACCCCACAAAACCCAGTGTTTCACTCTTACACTTGTTTCTCTCAAATCTGCACTCACTCTCACAGTTGCACTCACCACACTTCTCTGCACACTTACTTCTTGCACACACACTGCACTCTTCCTCTCTCGTTCCTCACTTCTGTCTTCTTACATGAGAAAGGAAAGCATAAATATAGTGGCTGAAAAGGAGAGGGTGGTTGAAAAGAAGGAGGGTGGTTGATGGTTGTTGAGAAAAATGTTGACAATTTGCAAATGTCGACAATTTGCTACAACCTCTTTAGGCTGTCTGCTCAGAAACAAGCCACGGTGAAGGATGTTCATATTTCAGCTGGTTCTGTTTCTCTAAGCTGGAACCGTGTGCTTCAGTCCCGTGAGGAGAATCAACTAGCTTCACTACTTGCCGAAGTAGAAAAGCACATTTCTGTTACAGGTGGATCGAATGTTAAGCTTTGGAATGTGGAGAAGAATGGCGCTTATACGGTGAAGTTGGCCACTCGTCTAATCGATGGGATTTGTAATCCAAGGGCTAATTCTTTTTCTGATCTGCTTTGGAAGGGCTGGATGTCTCCTCCTAAAGTGGATGCCTTCCTTTGGTTAATGCTTCAAGGTAGTCTCAGCACAATAGGGTTCCTTGCATATAGGCACATTATTCACCACAGTGATGCACTTTGTCCATTTTGTGTATCTGAAATTGAATCAATTTCTCATTTGTTCCTTCATTGTTACGAAACCTGGAGGTTTTGGACCTGTTTCACGGAATGGCTTGTATACCAGGGTTGTATGCCGAATTCAGTTGACACTCTCTTGTGGAAATGATGTAGTATGGTGAGTGGGAAGTTGCAGCGGAGGGCTATTTTCATGCTGAGTGTTTGGATTTTTCAGAATATATAGATAGCTCGAAATAAACTCTTATTCGAGAAGCAAGCTATAGATTGGTCTTGCAATTACAATTTTACTTTCGACCATCTTGCATTTACCATGAATGCAGGATGATGTCTATCATTTCAAGCTTTTATAGCTGAACAATGTAAATTCACAATCAAAGCAACCATAGAGTAGCAAAGAGAGCAATTAACTACGTACAATGGATTCTTCAAATAACAACAAATTGAAAAACATGATTATAGTCGGGAAATCAACAAATAATTTGATTTAAAACTAAGAAAAAATTTAGAAGCAACAGCACATATAGCTAGCAGTTTTTCTTTCGAACTAGCTAGCAATGCTATATGATGTATTGCAGGCTAATTTTTCTGCTGATCGATTGTCTTCATCTCTCATCCGATCTCTCCTGCCATGATATCTTCAATAGAAGCAAAGGTAAAAGTATGAGATATTGCAATAAGATAAAGATATATCCTCAGCATCTTCCACCCTTTCATAACATTTTTTTTTTCAGCATCATAAAACCATAGATAGTTAGTAAACCAAGAACAGAATATTCCTATTTTCAAAGAACTTGATCACCTTCGAATCCCATGGTTCCCAGAAAGGCATATGGTGCTCTATAACCAGCATTTCAGCCCAGGTTTCCACAACACTATAATCTTTCATTACCCATAGATTAACACAATCATCACAAGTCAAGTAACTAAAATAAGAACAGTAGAGGGAGTCCCCAAGAACCCCAAGATCTGCATATTGATAACAATAACCATAGACATCTATTGGAAGAACCGGCAATAAGAATGTTCTGAATTGCTCACTCCCAAAATTGAAAGAGTATATAATATTTGTACGGTCATAATCGTCGTCGATATCGATAATCCAATGAAAAGATCCATTAACAAATGCATTGAAAGATCTCCAACAATATTTACGGATCCCAATGCTTCTCCAAGTATCAGTTCCAAAGCCTCTTGGTGTTGCTTTATCATTAAATAAAATAGTCTCAGCTCTAAACGTATATGTCACTGATTTTCTAATTTAGTACTACGTGTAGACAAAGGCCCTTCAACTTCCAGCTCGTTGCGATCTGCAAACCTCTACTTTCTCGATCAATCTGAAGGAGGATCTAGTGATTCTTATGATAAGAGCCTGGCTGCTGCGTTTGAATGGAGTCATGAGCTTTCACAAGATTTTTCGGTAGAGAATTCAAGCCAGGGCTTGCTTTGTGTACGCTCCAAAGTACGTGGATGGGCTAAGGTATATAATGATGTGTGGATGCTAAATCCTTTTACGGGTGAGTATATCATTCTTCCATTCCATCTGAACACCAAATATTTCTATAGGTGTGGGATAGGGTCTTGTCCTAACACGAATCAATATAAGATTATCAGTATATTTTACAATGGAGATACTACCAGAGGAGCTGAGGTCAACACAAATGGTTCTGCCGAGTGGAGAAACATTGTTGTGCCAAAATATAAATACTATAATCGGTATAACTGGGTAAGTTTTACTGATGTCTACGTTAATGGTTCTATTTATTGGCTTATCATGGACAGTTCGGTGGCTGATTCGAATGTGTGCTTTTGATTTGAAACTGAGAAATTTATATCACTCTCAATGCCACCAGATTTTCAAAATTCTAAATCAAGGGTAGATGTAAGGTTATTTGAAGACTCCATTTATTTTTGTAGTTATGATCATAGTTTAAATCCAAAATCTGCCGAGGTATGGCTGATGAAGAAGTATGGCGTTGAGGGATCTTGGACTGAGATTCTTGTTATGGATTTCAATATTAGATACTGCTATTCAAGGGATGGTCAAGTGATAGATTTCTTGGAGAACAGGAACGTTCTATTAGAAGATGGCAAATTTATAACATTATTTTTGCACAACGAAAGGAAAGGTCTCGTAAAGAAGGATAAAGGGAGGACAGAATTTTTCAACTCTGCCTTTGTTAACAAACCAGGCTTTGCTTCTCTTGAAGATGTGGTGGGAGATGGCTTAAAGGTTTTGAAGGGTTTTAAATGGGATCGTCGAAAACCCTGAAGGGTTCGAACAAAATGATAATAAGTGGTCTTAATTCTGTCAAATGACATAAGAATATGTGAATGGCATGGAATTCAGAATTAATTGATGGGATTTCAAAGGGATAAAGCTCTTGAAAAGGCAAGGACATTCTATTATTGTTAATTGATGGGATTTCAAAGGGATAAAGCTCTTGAAAAGGCAAGGACATTCTATTATTGCCTTTGAAGCTTTATCATGATGAGGCTTATCCTCTGCAGTTGTCCTACAGAAGTTTTTTTGTACAAATTGCATTGCCTGTATATGCAGCTAAACTTACTTTCACTACTAGTTAAGAAGATTCCATTCATGAAGGAAATGCTCACATCTGCATGTCTTGATTGAATTAGATTTATTGATAAAATTCAACTCGCATTCCCACAAGGAAATCATAATTTCTTGTTTATTTCTCAACAACAAGAAAAAATGCAACTAACATGGCCAACAACAGGCAACCTACTTCTGAACGCAATGAAATCACAAACACTGCATGCTCTCAATTTCCTTAACATATGAAAATCCACTTAGTTGTGTCCTCTTGATCCACCATTCGCACCCCTACTAGATATTTCCTTACCACAACCCACATTCTCTCTAACAAAGATCCTTGGGATGGAGAAGAAAGGATCACAAAGAGATGGGACCTTGTTGCAGCATCCACTTCTCCTTGTACTTGCTTTAGCTATAGGTTTTGTTATAATGGATCCGTTTAAAATGGGACCTTTGGGACACCATGATTTCAAGCCTGTCAAGCATGACCTTGCACCTTACAAGCAAGTCATGGAAAACTGGCCTAGGGACAATAAAAGCAGATTAGGGTCCGGGAATTTGGAGTTTGTCGATGAAGTTTTCGGCCCTGAATCGTTGGAGTTCGACAGCCTGGGGCGAGGCCCTTATGCTGGGTTGGCTGATGGACGTGTTGTGAGATGGATGGGAGAGGATGTTGGATGGGAAACATTTGCTCTTGTTTCCACAAACTGGTGAGTTCTATTAATGACATCATCAAAACACACAATATTTTCATTTGGTTGAAAATTAACCCACTATATATCTCAACAAGTCAAGAGGATCATCAAGTTCATCTAAGCAATGGAAGCATGAGAAAATTTGTGCTAATTATTTTTTGAATTGGCTTTGAAACATGCTAATTATTCTTTGAATTGGCTTTGAAAGGTCAGAGAAACTTTGTGCTAGGGGAGTTGACTCAACCACATCTAAGCAATGGAAGCATGAGAAACTGTGTGGTCGTCCATTAGGTCTGAGGTTCCACAAAGAGAGTGGAAATTTGTACATTGCTGATGCTTATTATGGCCTTCTGGTTGTTGGACCTGAAGGAGGACTTGCTACTCCTTTGGCCAGTCATGTGAGAGGGGAACCAATACTCTTTGCAAATGACCTTGACATTCACAAGAATGGATCCATCTTCTTTACTGACACCAGCAAAAGATACGACAGAGTGTAAGAGTACACAAAAACAGAAGCTGTTTTTTCAAGATTTGGCTAATTTTGTTAGGTTTTGGAGATTTTAATAGGAATTTATTTTGCAGGGACCATTTCTTCATATTGTTGGAAGGAGAATCCACTGGTAGGCTTCTCAGATATGACCCTCCTACCAAAACGACTCACATTGTATTGGATGGCTTAGCATTTCCAAATGGAGTTCAGCTATCTAAGGATCAAACTTTCCTGGTCTTCACTGAGACCACCAATTGCAGGTAATGTGTATAGATATCTCTGTAATTCCACAAAATTATCACAGAATTCTGACATAACCGTGGTGTTGTAAGATCCAAAATTAGTACTCTATTCAAATACTGGACTATGAACATCATGAACATTAACACTTTGTAGGTTACAAAGTAATAATAAGCTTGATCATTTTGTTATGGTAATGCCACAGAATAATGAAATACTGGCTAGAAGGACCGAAAATCGGAAAGGTGGAAGTTGTTGCGAACTTGCCTGGCTTTCCAGACAATGTAAGATTGAATGAAAAAGGCGAATTCTGGGTTGCAATAGATTGTTGCAGGACAGCAGCACAAGAGGTTCTTACACACAATCCATGGGTGAAGAGTGTCTATTTCCGGTTACCAATCCGTATGAGGTACTTAGCGTGGCTGATGGGCATGAAGATGTACACAGTTGTTTCCCTCTTCAATGAGAACGGAGATATCTTGGAAGTTCTCGAGGATCCGAAGGGTGTAGTGATGAAGCTAGTGAGTGAAGTTAGAGAAGTAGAAGGGAAGCTGTGGATTGGAACTGTAGCTCATAACCATATTGCTACCCTTCCTTATCCCTAGCATCAAGACCATCCTTGATGGTTATTTTGTTTATCTGTGGTGTACTAAATGTTGACTTTAATTTGGAATTTCCTTCATTTAGCAATGGTTAAACAACTTGCAGACTTCTCTGTCACTTTCTAGCTCTCTTCCCCCCGAGTTTTTTTTTTCCTTGAGAATCTTCATCCCCTTGTGATCAATAAGATGTTTTGACAAATAAATTCTGAATTTTGTAGCTTAATAGTCAAGAAAAATGCAGCAACTATAAGAATCTTGAAGTTGTGAATTTAAGGCTTTGGTATAGCAACAAAGGTGACCAAACATACAAGCATCCATATCACACAAGAAGTAGAGAACAAGAGTACACCCGAGGACAAAGCTTAGAATTTTGAATCAACAAATCGCCATCAAAGGCCCATGATTGCATCAAGGTTCTACATAAACTATAACATATTAAATGCTTAAGCTATAAACTCAATCTTCAAGGAAACTAGAATATAGAACCCGCCTAAATGAGGTATGAATGTAATGTATCTAAATGACTGGAGATAAAAGGTAAATGTCCTATGTGACAACAGATTGTAACTAGGATGTAAACAACAGTAGACAGAACATTCTGTAGCTGGTCATGCTATTCTCAGTCCTTTGATGAAGAGGAATTATCCTCAGATGAATTATCTTTCTGGCTTGAAGAAGCCATTGATCCTCTCATTTGCAAATCCCCACCTTGTTGCTGCTGCTGTTGAAGTTGTTGCTGTTGAAGCTGATGCAGCTGGAACTGCTGCTGCTGCTGCTTCTGAGAATGAATTTGGAGTTGTTGAAACTGTTGTGCAGCTAAGAAAGTATGCATTGCTTGATTATTGGGATATAATTGCTGGCCTCCTCCAAAAGATGCATAGTTTGGCACTTGACCAGTCAGTACCTTCAGATGCTGAATTTCTTCTTTCAGTGCGTCATTCAAGGCTATTGCAAAACAAATAACATCATTAAGACGAGTAACAAAAGAAGAAGGTGGTAATCCAAATAATTTCAGAATTAATATGCAAAACCACACAGAAACAGGGACGCTGTGCAAATTTTATTGACTACCTCCTATTTCATAGTTCTAACAAGGTCATCTCAGGTTCCAGAAGTGTGATACAAAAAAAAAAAGAAAAAAAAAAAAGAGATTATTCACAACCCCGGATGAGAATAAAAACTACTGCCTTCCAAGGTAAATTATAAACCTCAAAGCATAGGGTAAGTTAGCAATAATTTTTTAGAGTTCATGAGAAATCATTCACAAAATAAATACATGCACGAGAATTTGGAAGTGGAAGAGCTACTTGAACACCAACTTTATAAACAACAATCACTTCTGCAATAAATGTCCATCAGCAAGGCCCAAAAAAATCTATATAACTCAATGCATAGCATCCTTGACACCTTTTACATGCCACTCAATCTCCCCAGGCTATATCTTATATCATCTTAGAAACTTCAAAATTTATTTCCTCTTGTGTGGTAGACATTTCTTATCATTATCCATAACTACCACCATATCAGAACATTATTGCATCCCAAGCAAAGTACACCATCAGTTGAATGCTAACAAGTGCGCATTCATTTAAGACTCATAAATAAATAATACCCAAAACCCGACTTTAAGACGACTGAAGTATGCATATTTTGGAGAATTTCCGAACTGAAAAGGAACATAAATAACACCTATTATCTTACTAATTAAGAAAAGTCAGCTCAATTCCTAGCCCTAGGCCCTTATCAAGGAATGAAATAATTAACTCCCAACTATAGTTTTAATGCATGCTCCAGGCTAATATCAACAAATAATCAAAGTAATACCAATATAATCAAGCATACAGAGAACCACAGCTGATCCCATATTTAGCTCAACAAAAACAACTACAAAATCCTCTAGCACTGAAATGTGTTATAAATGACAAGTAATCAGCATGCCTGGCCACTAGACAGAGGAGGATATTAATTTTTCTTCACTGATCAACTGACGTAAGAGGGAGAAAGAGAGGTTTAGCGCATGCAGATACCATATTGAACAATATTTCTAAGCAAAATCTAGATCACGCACAGCTCAGAAAATGGACAAGCCTCTGTGTGTGTGTGTCAACTGATATAAGAGAGAGAAAGAGAGGTGTGTGTCAACTGACATAAGAGAGAGAGAGAGAGAGGGGTTTAGTACATGCAGATGCTATATTGAACAAAAGGTCTAAGCAAAATCTAGATGGAGCACAGCTGCCATGTTGAGCAGTAGTTCTAAGCAAAATCAAGATTGCACACAGCTCAGAAAATAGACAAGCCTCTGTATGTGTGATTGCGCACAGCTGCCATATTGAAACAATAGTTCTAAGCAAATCTAGATTGCGCACAACTCAGAAAATAGACAAGCCTGTGCATGGCAATATGCAAGTCATAGACTGATGAAGCGTACACAGCTAATGCCAAATATCTAGCCCATGCATATGCTGACATAAGTGGATATCACTATTAGATGACATGGGCAAGAAAAGATAAAACAGGGCAACATTGTAGTTTGCACTCGTACACTTTTTTATACATCAATGGGTTTTGATATGCCTCTTCATAAAAATCATAATGAAATAACAAATATTGATGAAAAAAAGAACAAAAAAGCAACTGAAGTTGTCTGATTGTATTTAGAAAGTTCAGCCAAGACCCTTACCATCTTGCAAGTGGACCTGTTGCTCCATGGTTTGCAAACGCAGTTTCAGTTCACTATTTTCAGCAGTCAGGCTGTTTGTATCCCTCTGTCACAACATAACCAAAGAAAGATACATCCACTATCAATACAACATACATTAATGTGATCTGGATTGCAACATTACTAATTTGAATAACATACAGAAAACATGAAAGGTAGGCTACAACGTCCATGGTACGATCAAGTCAAACCAGATACAGTTCACAAATAAAAAAGCACTTTGAGCTTATGCAACTTACCTGAAGAAGAGTCAATTGAGCAGACAACGACGTCGCTTCTGTTTGCAGTGTCTGCATTTTCCTTTCAAGTTCAGCTATGTACCGCATCTTCCTTTCCTTGGACCTTGCAGCAGATTGCCTGTTAGCCCAAATCCTAAGATGGAACAGAAAAGAACACGTCAGATGTCAATCTAAAATACATGAGAAGATGGCATGTCTATTTTCTCTCCCCCATGACAGAAGGGTATAAAATAAGAAGGATGAGAGTGGAGAGAGATGTGGACTTCACAGCAGAGGAATTCAAGTCCATAGTTTTTATACAACCAGTAAACTTTATTTAACAGCTTAACACAGATACTGTACCATCTGTATAACTAACTATTCCTAAAACAACTCCCTCATAAGCCGGGCAACACTACAACAAGTACCTTATGAAAAGTGAAAACTATTAAATTCAGCACTTAATAAGACTGTTGTTACGGAGCCAATAACTAACTCAAAGACGCCCAAAACAAACAAAATGTTTCAAAAACATTCAATTTCTTAGAACAGGCACAACCTTTTAGTTTTCAAACGTTTCAAATACATTCAATTTCTTAGAACAGGCACAAACTTTTAATTTTCATGCAAAACTTCCCATCCAAACACGATATTACTAAATGAAATTAGCATTGAAAGCAATCTCATAATATAACAAATCACACCTTAACAATAGAAAAATTAAAAAGAATGTGAGACAGGATACCTTTTTGCACGCTTTGGATCTATAAGTGCAAGTTCAGCAAGCTTTGCCGCAGATATGGACTTCTTGGAATCAGCGTGAGATGCCTCCTCAGAACCTGACATGAGCATCTCCGGCTTGATAGTTGTCGAGCCATCCATTGAGAGGCTATGTTGATGCCTAACTTTAGGCCTTTCGCTAGGACCAGCACCCAAATCCATTGTTGCAGGCAGTGGTGCCAGTGGTTGTGCTGGCACTGGTGGAGCCGATGACTCCCCAACTTGAAAAGCAGATGTGGCCGAGGATGAACTGAACTTATCCATATCAAGGTACATTGACAAATAATCTTCCTCAGTTTCATCAGAGAAAGTTGTCCCATCTGTACCACCACCCACAACACCTAGATCACTGTCAAAGCTAATATCATCAGGGAGAGTGAGAATCTCTGAATGGGCACGACGGTGGCCCAAATTCTTAGGTGGGTTATCAGACATTCGGCTGATATCATGACTAAATCGATTAGAATCCAATCCATGACCGAAATGACTAGGGTCTGAACTACTGCCAGGAGCCTTTGGAGGAAATGTAGAAGGCGATTGCTCAGGTTTTACGCTATAAGAGCTCCCAGAGGGTGAAAAACAAGAATACCTCCCAGAAGGTGGTGGTAAACCACTACTATGGTTGCCAGGAGATTTATCCTTATCCATCCAGACAAATCACGAAAACCCCAAAACCCTATTCAAATTTTAAAACAGCTAGTTCAATAACTCAAGAAGGCAAAAACAAACAGTCCAAAAAATGAAGATTTTGCACACAACAAAGAGGATGCCAAAAAGTCTTGATTTTGAAGCTACACAACATTCAAACACCTAAGAGAAGAAAAAAAAAAAAAAAACCCTCAGAAACACCCAAATTACACTTCAAAACAATAGATTATCCACTCTAATTCCAACAAAACACTAAAAACTAAAGACACAAACTCAACAAACCTAATAAAGTATCAGACTTGATACAAAGCTTCAAACTTTATGCATAACAACAACAAAACCAAGAAAAATGAGAGAGATCTGATTACACAAAACACAGAGAAATTACGAAAAACAGGAAGGGATTATTAACAAGCAAGGAAAAGTAAGCAAACCCAAGAAATCAGGCAGCTGAAAGCTCCTTGGGATTGATGAGAAAGAATTTACCAGGAAAATCAGAGAATCTCCTAGGAAAATAATTCAGACATGAATTCTCTCTCTCAGAGAGATTTTGGGGGCTTTTAGATCTTCTAATTCTAATTTTAAAAACAAAAACCCAAAAGTGTAAAAAAGTTTAAAAAAACTGAAAGAGAAACATATTCAAGCCATTTCACATGGTCACACTTTACCTTTTTCTATATGTATACATATACTATATCTATACAATACACCAAACATGTATTTATACACACATAGATGTATGTATGTATTTTTGTATTAAAAAAAGGGAAGGTTTTTGGAGGGTGTAGATGCAATTGTATTACCATGTATGGGGATTGATAATTACATAGCTTTTTACCCTTTGTGAATTTCCAAATTTGGATTTCTAGTTTTTTCTTGTTTGGACAAGATTTCCCCACTGGTTTTGTTAGAAAGATGAGGGGTGAGGGAGGAGAATGGAAGGTAATTTATCCTGAAATTAATGGATACTAATTTAATTTGATCTGAATTTGTGGTTTCAATAGATAATATATAGAATATAAATATTATTAAACTCGATTTAAAACTTGATTTTTTTATTTATATATATACATATAAATTTTTTATTTAATATATAATTTATAGTTTGTGTATTAAACTATTTTTCCTTTCTTTTCTTATCATCTCATCTAGAATTTTTAATATGAGCAAACTTGGGATGCGATCTTGGTTTGATTGTGTGAGATATGAGAGCACCTGTGAATAAGAGGAAATAAATTGAAAGACTTGGAGCACGTTTGGGAACGCGGCTGCGGTTGCGGTTGCGTTCCTAAAAAAATTAAATTTTTTTTGTTAAAATTTAATATGGTTTGTATATTTTAAATCGTTTTGATGTACTGATGTTAAAAATGATTTTTAAAAAATAAAAAAACATCATTTGTATATATTTTGGCACGAAAAGTTATTTGAAAAGCACCTGCAACCACACTGCCAAACACGCTCTTAGAACCAACCAAGTTTGCTTATATTTAAAATTCTAGATGAAAGGATAAGAAAGGTTATACACACACACATATTTTATAAATAATTCAGTTTAACTAGGCTTAATTTTTGAACTAGAAAATAACTATATTAAAATTTTATTTTCTTCATTAAATATTGTAATTTTTAATTGATTAATTTGTAAATAAAAAAGTTATAAGATAGCAATCTAGTTACGGAAGAACTTATCAATTCTTTAGATATAAAGATTTTATGAATCTATAAAAATATTTTAGACGCATATATGTAAACCTTTAATATCGATAATTGAGATAGTGAATTTATTAAGATATTTAGATAATCATATTTTTTTAAAACATCTTTAAGAAAGTTTAATAAATACATCGATCATCATTTAAATGATCTTTAATAATTTACTTCAAAGAATTTATTATCGTATTATAAATATTGTCTTGTGTCATAAGAAAGATGAATTTTAAATTATTAAAATTAATGATTAAGCAAAAATAAAATTGGAGTTGTTGGCAAGATAGCAATAGGTAAAACCATGGTTGTTACCTTGTAAGCAAGCCATAAATAGGCCTACCACCATGCTATTAGCCCGCATTGAGTCTGCTGCCTGCTAGTAGGCCCAAATCAAGCTTGGCTCCTTGTCTAAGCTCAGTTTTCTTCCTTTTCCTTTTTTTTTTCTTTTCATATTTTTTTCTTATCAGGCATTGGCACACACCTCAAGAATATTTCTATTCTAAAAAATACAATACTCTTTCTCGCCAATAAATAATCTGTCACTAACTTCTTAGGCTAGCTTTTCCATCAATAGTCATCCTTGTGGTTTGTTTTACCATATCTAAAATTATATTTAGAACTCGAACCTGACTTCTGGTTTGTTTAGTTGTTAATTCAGGCTGAACGAATGGTGTTTGTTCGTTGGTGCACACCTCCCTGTTAATCTGGTAAAACTAAAAGCCACATTTGTTAGTTACCCCCAACAACTTGTTATTTCTCCACAATCAAAGCCCTCTGATATGCTTTTAAAACTATGTACAAAGACTGCAAACACAGTACATCTTAGATGGACTATCATAATCCATTTAAATATATGGAAACTAACTGCTTTTCTGTTTTTAACATATTATTCATGGCCACTAGTTGGTAGAAATCATCAGTGTATTTATCAATAGTTGACCCACCTTGTCTCAATGTATGGATACATTGATACAAAGTTTGAATGTACCAAAATGAAAGAAAGTGCTCTTTCATTTTCTCACAATCATTAACCTTTTATTTGTCTTATTTCTTACGAGACCTTTTTATTTTATTTTATTTTGGTGAAAGAAGCTCACCCTTTTAATCTAATGGTAATGAGCTTCACCCTTATTTGCTCTGAAACTTCCATGTATATAAAAATCCTCTCAGCTTCATTTAACCAATCGATAAACTTCTTTGCTGGTAAAGTTCCTGCAAAATCAAGAAGTTTAATTTAAAACCCAAAATCTCTATAATGTTATGCCCGATCAAAAGGCTACCTTCTCTGAAACGAGGTTTCGATACTGGTTAGGGACCTACAATTATTATGCTCTTATTCTCGTTGGGTCTTTTTTACCAACCGCCAAGTAAGCTCTACGATATGCCTTTGTGTATCTTCAATCGTCATCTCCTGAATGTTTTTCTCTCAAGAGGGAACTTCTTCATCCCCTCCTTCATGAACACATTTTATTTTGTGACATTTTCCAACCATGATTGTTTTACAGTATACAACAAGCAAACAGTAATCATGGATCATTAGGCTTTGATATCAACTAACACAAAGCTCTAATACTAACTGACACAAAGTTCTAATACCAATTGACGTAGATGAAAACAACACAAGAAAAACAATGAAAACAAACAATATAAAATTCTACCGAATATGGTCACCACATCAAATACTCTAATTCAAAATTTTATTTCTCAATTATTCATCACATTAATTAGCCTCCTCTTTAAAAGGTTTACAACCCCTTTAATAAGCTCAAAAAACAACATAAACAAACTGGGAAACCCAACAATAAAGAAAAAACAATAAAAGTCCTAAAATAATTAGAAAAAATAAAATTATTAAACATAATATTTAATTTTCTAAACTAAATGAAAATAAATAAATATAAATATTTTCTCCTAAAAAATCCTCCTACCTAACAAAAAAACAAATCACTTATCATCAAATAAAAAAGAAAAAAAAAACATTTCTCCATTTGTATGACACAGCTAGTGATATATTATGTTATATACATGGTACATACCATCTATTACATCATTACATTAAACGCTTATCTCCATTTGTATGGATTTTATTTTACAATATATATACATATAATCTTAATTAACATATACTATTTATATATTGTTATATTCCATTATTAATACATTTCATGCAGCCTTGTTATTCCCTTTTTTTCCTATCACAAAGCAATCTTCAACAATGCTAAAGTACTCTCAAGGACAAGAATAAAATAAAATAATAAAATGGAGAAAATTTATTATAATCCATACCACACACAGCCAACATCCTCAGGAAAAATTGAAAACAATAATCATGCAGGTGGATGGGAGTTTGTTTAGGACAAGGATAGTCAAAGGTTAAGTAGTAGCAGTAGTGGTTTTGCCTTGTAAGAGAAGTAAATTTATATTAAATCAAATCGAAAACATAAAACTAATTAAAAATTATTGCAAATTGTAAACAATGGATAAATTAACATAACATTTGAGCTCATAGTTCTTGAGAGATTACCTATTATTCCCCTACCAGTTCCTTTCATGAGATCTGGATGCACCCTTACCATCCTATTGTGTTCATAGACTCGGACAGGACACTCTGTAATCCTTTCATGTTGTTATGATTCAGTATTAATAAACTGCTAGAAGATAATCACGTTGTTATAAAATCCAGTTCAACTCGGCAAGGCGGGTAATTTACCGACCTCAACTGGATCTGGACTGATTTTTATGTAGAACCAAATCAAAAGTTAATCCGGCCAAAACTAGTTGATTGAACAAATCAATCTATGACCTAGAGTTGAACTAATCAAAACCAAATCAACACTATTATGGATTGAACTGGATTAACCCAACCGAGCTAGAGCCAAACTCGATGGGGCAAAACTTGGATTTAGCACTGGACTTGATATGGAGTTTGTTTGACGGGTTCAATAGACAACATTGTTATAATTGGGGGAAATCCTGCAAGTTTGCTTGTTATGCCTGAACTTGGCTTGTTTATGAATGTTCCCATAACGTTGTGGTAATCTATCTAAAGATTTGGTAATTCACTATTCAACACTTGAAAATATTTTAAATTTTCTTGATTTGGCAATTCACTGTTAGGCACTTCAAAAATGAGAAAGCTCTAAAAAAAAAGCTGTGCATTAGGATTTCTAACACTTGTTATCTGGGATGGCTTGAAAACATTTTGTTTTGATAATCACCTTTTGAAATCAACGAATTCATAGTCCAAGAAACAGTATGATGACAGATATCAAAGCAAAGAATGAAAGAAGACAGTTCATTTCTACCAAAGCCAGAGGCACTCGTAAATGGGAAATCAGTGGCTCACACACAACAGGCAATCCAGGAAATGTAGCAAGGTTTTCCCCAAACACCACAACTTCATTATATGTATTAACAAGGGAAGTATTCTTTATTGAGGACCTTCAACCTCGAGGATGATCATCAGAAAATGTAGTCTGGCAGTTGGAGCGGAAACCGACCGACTTCAACTTCAAATGGAATTCCTTTTGGATCTGCCAATCTTGAGGAAACCAAAAGAAGTAGGGTTATAAACAAAGAAACAAAGCCGCATAATTTTGCATTAGAAACTAGTGCATGAAAGATGTGACTGTTGCTGCTAATATCATTGTCGGACTAGGATAAAGCAGTGTTCAAATTTTCTGTTCAAGGATAAAACCACAGTTAGGTTTTGGCAATTACAAGGCTTTAAGAATTAGCAAGATTCTGATCAAGCAACCGAATATATCCCTATTTTGGTAAGCATTGCCTACAGCCATAAACAGATTCATTTAATGATAATAGTTCAATCAAATTGGCGTATGAGATTTATGTATCTGTCATGTGAAACTCAAAAATCCCCAAATAGTGACAGAATGCCATTAAACTAAAAGGCAGTTCCATCTTTGTAAGATCATTCCAGACACATCCAGGACTTATAATCCTTGCTCTAAAGATATTGAAGTGATGTAACTTATAGGATATGGAGAATCCATGTGGACTACCTGCCAGGGACAAATGTGAAAGAACCTTCAATAGAGCCAGTAGAAGTTGGCAGAGGTGTACAACTCTCATAAACAAATTCTTTCTCGCCTGGAAACAAGAGTGGGAACTGCAAACATACAAGTTAAGTCTGAGATTCTGCACAATTACCAAACAACAAAAGATATCCTCATAATATGGATTTTTGATAATTATATGCAGCAAAAAGCAACTAATTTTATATTTTTTTTTCCCCTTTTAGACGGTGTTATAGGCACAAAGAAGTTTCTTCTATTGTGTCATATGATTGTTATTGTGAATTCCTGGTTCATGGCATATCATCCGTGGCAATCATTTGCCTAGAAATCCAAATTGCAAATTGGTAGAGTCGGAAAATATCAAGTGGAACAACAGCAGTTCCTATTTTTCACTCCCCTTTTTTGGACCAAGAAGCTGCATCAGTCCAGTAAGATCTTCACGCTACCTAAAGCTCAAGTTTGTTGAATCAAGGAAAATAAATTAGCACCATGCCTTCATCTCTTTTTGGGAGTTTGGTTACCCCACGAAGGGTGGAAAACCATATAGAAGTTGCCAAGAGTTGGATATTACAATGACAAATCCATGTCCAACACAAAATCTAATGGATTCAGTAAGGTCACGTGCACTCTCCCCGGTAGCTTTCTTAAATTAATGGGAAACTAAGCCATTACATAAGATTCATATCATCTACTTTGTCACCAGTAGGCACTTTTAGAAGCTCCCAATTGTTGCATCTAGAAGGCCACACAGGAGGACCCTGAGAAGTCTATGAACAAGGTGGGAAAAAAGGGGTGGAAAGATTGGTGAGTGCAGTCCAATTATGTACCCAAGAAAAGAAAATGAAATTCCCACTCAAAGCAAGATAGAAATGAATATCTACCCAAGAAATTTTTAAGCCATACCTTGCCTATCACAGCCTCTGCATTGACATTAGTTAAAACAGTATCATTAGCACTGATAACCCAGTGCCTCAGGTGCAGTTGGCAAGAGCTGAAGTGCATTCCGTTTATGATGCATCCTTCTGGTAGAAGGGACAAGCGGATTGAATAAGCGAACACGTATTTTGCAGAAATATCTTCCAGATCAGCAGCCTCTGGCACAAAAACAGCAGAAGCACGAACCTGGAAACAATTACTAACACTTTTAGTTGATACATAACTATTTACTTAAAAGAATAAAAATAAAAATATGTACACATTTAGTATCAAAGAATGTAATGTTTACTCATCTTTCTAGCAAAAGTAAAAATGAGAGTCATAATTCCAGCAGGGAACTGTGGATACAAATAAAAATTGCAATAGCAGCAGCACTTTAACAAAGACAAGAATGAATAACATTACATTTCTACTGAGTATTCCCAAAAGATTTCAATAATATATAAATCATCCTCTGCTTTACTCATGAAATTTAGACACATCAGAGACTATATGTTCCCTCCAACACTTTACTAGGAAAAAGTGTTGCAAGTTATAAGTTGATACCATATCAAAATAACACTGCAGGTGTGATTCAGCAGATATTGTGTTGATTTTCTAAAAATTTATATCAGCGGTATTGGTTAAGAGTTACACCGAATTTAAACATATAGCCTCAGGTAGTGCAACACAAACAGCTGTTACATACTACTCTGAAGAAATGGAACATATGAAATTTAGCTCTTTTTTTTTTTTTTTTTGACTCGCATGTAATTTGTGCAGAACCAGGAAAAAGCTTATCCCCCTTCCAATGCTACATGGAAAGCAAAAAATAAAATCCTATCCAAGACTAAAGAGGAGGAAAAAGGAAAACAAAAACAAAAGCCCTGATATAAAACTACACGTGCAAGCCCATATACAATTGCTTACCTTTACACCACTGGTTACAGCAGTTGAACAGAGAGGAGATTCTTCTGGAAACTGAGAGATGCTTTTAATATTTCCTTTGCCGAGAATTTTGATCATGCCATTGTGCAAGCGACGGCCATGTTCTTCTAACCATAACAACATAGCATCCTGTTGTTGGTCACTGTTGAAATCATGGACTGGACTAATCAATGCCTGAGGTACACATGGCATCATTTCTGCATCTGTTGGAAAATTCTGGGTCCCAACATAGAGTTGGCCATCAGAACAGTTCAGGAAGAAAAACTTTCCAATGTATGAGGATGAAGCAGCCACAACAATATACTCAGATGTATCGGGTAAGTTCAGGTGCCGCACTATTTCCTGCGTTTTAGAGATTACCTCATGTAGTGATAATAAGTAGACATTAACCGAGTGATTATAAAAACAGTAGCCACCTATCAGGCCCAATGGACAACCAGCCATGCCACTTGACAGATTTTTGTCTGAGAAATGTTGACCATTATGAAAGCGGTAGAGAAGTCTTGTGGGAAGAGGCAACTTAACTTTCAAAATTCTTTCCAACTTTTGAATCTCGCCTTCTGATGCACCCTTTCCTAGGGTAGCCTTAACTTCAGGAAAGTTCGCGGTCAACCAGCTTGTGAGTCTGTCCCAACAACTTTTAACTCGCTTTACAAGGGGCCAAGGATACATATGAAAGACTTCTCTCCATAACTTATAAGTTGCCTGGAGAAAGAGAGTGCGTGTATGTAAGTAAACATGCATGATGCCATTAGATGATTCTAATATACAAGCCGAATCAACAAGGCATTAGTCCAAACTACAACTTAATGCCATCAACTTGAAACCCTTTTTCAGTAATCTCTAACTAAGGCCATAGGCAATTACTACCTCTATAATCCTGCAGATCACACCATTCTTGATGACCTCAAATACTTTTCTCCAAGATTTACATGAATAAATATAAATTTCACTAATTTCTTAAAAAAATGAATAATACATACCAAGAAAAAACAATAAAAATATGCGCACAGTGAAAATTTTCAGCTTTCGGACTCGATGAAAGTCAAGCTAGGCACCATCCCACTCAATTCATCATATTTTAAGATTAACCAGTGACCCTCATAAGAATAAACCAAAAAACACGCTTCCTTCTTGTTTGCATACATGTCCACAAAGAAATCAGCAAGTCACAAAACCAAATTCTCAAGGAGAAGGACATGATTGATTACCGTTCCAAATTGCACATCAAGACAAACAATCTAGTGCAAACAACACTATAAACTACCAAACTTTCGTCATAAAGAGAGAAAAAAAGAGAGCCAGAAAACAAAAATCAGCAACAAAACATACCAACAAGCTACAAGTCCAAAGGGCAAAGCAATTAATTGATTACAATTCCAAGTTAATTCCAAATTACACATTTTGACAAGCAATTCAGTGCAATTAACACTCTATAAAGTTCTAATTAATTTATTACAATTCCAAGTTAATTCCAAATTACACATTTTGACAAGCAATTCAGTACAATCAACACTCTATAAATTTCTAAACTTCAACAAATTTTCTTCAATGATTGGCTGCAGAAAGTAACTGTAAAGCTCCAAACTTTACCAGGAATTCATCATAGATAGAAAAACCAACAAGAACCCAGAATGTAAAAATGATTGAATTTATCGTAAATTACCTTAAAAGAAGGCAGACGATTTCCATGATGGTCAAGAGGAGCAGAAAGATCAAGATCTTGACGGCAAAATAATGACCAGAGAGATTCCTCTGAAGCTAAATCCTTGAACTTTTTGCTGACACATAATACTTGTACTGTCTCTTTTGGACCAAGTTTTGTTAAGATTATGTTCAGAGCTAGATCTCCCACTGATTCCAGCCCCATGTCTCTGTCTCACTAAATTCTGTGTATGTTTCTCTTGCTGATTATGACGGGGTTTAGTTTTAGTTTCTTGGTTTTGCTTGTTTGTTGTCTGGGGATAGTAACGTGAGTGTGTGCTTAGTGGTATTCTAGTACATTACCGTTCGTAGATGGAAGGGTATGCTAGAGATAATTTTGAAGTAATTAGTAATATTTTATTAATTATTTTATATTTTTATTTTATAAAATAAATAAATATAAATAGAATAAAAATTTGTGATATTTTTTTTTATAAATTATAAATTTTTTTTCAAAATGAATTAATAGAGTAACTAATAGAATTTTATTAATTATTTTATCAGTACCATAAAATTTCTTTATAAGTTATAATTATAATTAGGGGTGATCATTGTCGGTTCGGTTCAATTTTTATCTAAAAAATCAAATT
>Ga0325410_1002698_pt1 | contig 19845 bp, 12 predicted proteins | sample PopdelMetagenome_16_FD_206182 | JGI IMG/M metagenome (GOLD analysis project Ga0325410, IMG submission 206182) | Populus deltoides microbial communities from Bellville, Georgia, United States - Xylem-PdIQD-R3 | ecosystem: Host-associated > Plants > Phyllosphere > Stem > Wood/Secondary xylem... | reverse complement strand
ATGAACTGCGGTTCCACTCACAGGCTCAAGTGCAGCAATTGGCTTTCATGTGGGATTGCTGTGTGCACGCCTCTTGAAAAAAAGAAAGAAAGAAAGACTGGCCATGCTTAACATTTTAGCTTCATAGAATTCCATGGAAACCTCAAGATCCATGAGTGAGTTCTGTGAATAATTAGAAGTGTATTGGAGTATTAGATCCCCAACAACTAGTTTTGGATCAAGGCTTTGTTGTTGTTAATTGGAGACTTAGATCTTTCTCGCTATGTGTTTCCAATATCCCTGTGGCAGAACATTTTCGGTTGCGAATCAAGAAACACAATATCAGTAACACCTTTTTACTCTCTTGTATGTAATTTATATTTTCTAACTTCAAATAATACAAGATGTTCTGCATCAGATATTTGTTAGAACATAGCCAAATGATTCACTGAGAAATTCTTGTTCACATTTGTTAGATCCTTGCCATTATAGCTAAAATGTGATTGGTGGCTGCTCAACATTTGTCTTCGACAGGATCCAGAGGACAAGCACAAGCTGAAAGAGGCTTCTAACTCCATGTTTTATAGATCACTGAAACGACATTCTCTTATTAGATTACGATATCATGTTTTATCTTCATTATATTTCATAATTAACGAAAACATCTGAAAGGAACTCTTCCAGTGGAGTACATAAACCATACCATCAAACTATGAGAGATGGCAGAATTCACCAGATGAGCAAAAAAGAAACAAAATAATACGTCATTAAATGATGACTACGGATAAGTACCGTGATTCGGGCAATATAACTTTGTCCAAAATTGTCAGATCTATGCTCTTTTGAAGCCGTTTATGATCATCCTCTTGGCCATTGGCACAGAAGACAAGACCTCATTCAGCCAGCTTGTTCCTGTTTGACAGCAAGGAAGGTAGATTTTTGTCCTGAAAATTTTGGGACTGTAATTAAATTTCGAATCTTATTTATCCAAATGGATTGCCTCCCCTTGAAGGAAGAGAACTTGAGGAGGTTGGGAGCAAGTATTCGTTGGTTGGTTGTTGAGCCATATCCAATGACCCAAAAGGAAATCCCTCACTGCCAAGGTCGCCTGGTCCTTGTGATCTGAAAGGAAATTCAATAAAGTATGAATAATTTCTATTCCATGTGAGAGGAGTTATCATCGTGTGCCTTAATGAACCTAGTCATGCAAGTATGGTGACGGCAGACAAAGCGTTATGCTTGTTGTCTATAAATCAGCATAATGTGGTTTTGGATGTCCATGGTGTGGAAATGCATATGAAGAGAGCACCTTGTAGGATAATCCTTAGAAGAACATCACTGCAGTTAATACAGACCATGCAAATTTGAAACAGTGTGTGAATCCTATTTCTCACCGACTTTGACTCTCCCCCTCCTATCCTACCAGTCAATTGGGAAGTCAGATCCTTAAGAGTCAATAGGCAAATTAAATCAAGTGACATGGTGAGATCTAGTGAACTGAATAATAAAGATGACCAAATGGTGAATAGTACTTTTAAAGCAAATGATGAGACTGAGGATAAAGAATGTTACCTGGAATTAGGCAAATTCATGTATGCTTGTTGTCCCATGTATCCACCTAAGATATAGAAAGCTGAATATGAGGACCAGGCAGGGATCATTTATCAGTAGGTATTGAAGATAGGCAGAAGTGAATTTACCATAAGGCATGGCTGATGCATAGGGTGGGGACTGTGGAGGCAATGCGGAAGTATGCATTGGGAGACCACTGTGCATATTTCCCATGGAAGGAAACTACATCAAAAAGAGTATATATATTTAGAAATTTACACAACAGGCCTAGATTAAAAAAAATTATTCAAGAGAAACAAAAGAGCCTTGCAACAGCTCTGAACAAGAACAAAATATTGTTTGCGGTAGATATGCTTTCTAATCTTGATATGTTTATGATAAAACACGTCCAGGTCCTTGGCATGGCTATAAAGGTTATTATATGCAAATTGCTTCTTGTATATGTTAAGTATTGGTGAATTCAGCATGATCATACAAGTCATATTAGGATATAATGCGTCTTGTGGAATTTATTTGAGTTTATGTTGGCTTCTTGAACCATATTTTTTAATCTGAAAAATTGTTTTAATGCCAATCTAAGAAAAACTCAAAGACACCGTTACTTGGCCGTGGTGCAAGTTAGATACAGATAAAAAAAAGTGTACAAAGACACATGATATGTCCAAGTAATGTAGATTGAAGAAGAACTCGTGCAGGCCAACATGACCAAAGTTTGATCTTATAAAGATGTGCCAAGAGCTAAACATCAGCATACCAGAAAAGAAAATAGGCAGGATGAGAAAGGTAAATGCATGATAATATCAGTTCGAGTGTTGTACATACAGGTGGGGCTTGTACCGAAGTGGATTCTCCATTAAGATTGAACGGGTTCGTTGATTTTGTTGGGTTGGGATATGCTGGCACAGGCTGTAAAAGAACCCGATAAACAGTCATCGGCATCTATATGTTTCACAGGTGAAAAATCGAATTCCTTCCCATTATCATTTGGTTAATAACATACCGTTGCATTAGGATAATATTGCATGTTAAATCCCATGCCATAAGGTGGTGAAATTTGCCAGCCTGGAATTGGGCCTGGAGTGGGTATGGTTGTAGTAAAAAGGTCCTGCAGAAAATTGAATGTATACCATTAGAAGAATATGAGAAACAGCTGACACCATGTTAGGCAAGGCAATCACCACTGGAAGTTCCTTTCTTCCACCAGATTTTGTTTCTGATGCAATAGGCTTGGATTTGGCATCAGAATTGGATTCTTGGGCTGGTGTCGAGACATCTTGAGAAGGGTATTCCCCGAGGAAATCTGGAGGTCCCTGAGCATTAGGAACATTTGATGAAGTCCAGATCTGCAAATTTGGAGAACAAGCACAAAAGTTATAAATAAAATTACCTGATATCAGCATCACCACACAGGCATGGACGCATGTGAGACATAACAAAGGATTTTTTTTAAGACAAGAGAACATAACAAACTTGAAAGTATAAAATTAAAAAAAAAAATGGTAACCATAGCGATTCCCACTCATTTTAGTATCTCTATCTGAGCCAAATTTTGGGGTTGTTATTTCATTAAACAATGGATCTGGAAAAAAATCATCAGGGGTGGCCTGCAGGGACAAAAGTGATATTACAATTCACATATTTAAGACACGGAAGTCCTTCTGTGGATGCTCCAGAACATGGTCTTATATCTTGTGGATAGAGTTATTAAAAACCTTGGACTCTGAAATAGCATGGTTCTAGATATTCCTTAAACTCCTGAAGCTCAAACTAAGTCCAAAAACTAACCTGGTCATTTACCCCTCCAGCTGGTGTATTAGTAGTCTGTTGTCCAGTAGAGCTTTTATTGGCAGGCAGTGCAGAAGACTGTTGTTGCATGGTGGATATCTGTTGCCCATCAAAAACCTTGAAAGTTGAGTCACCATTGTTATCAAGCGCAGCTTGTGGAGGAACTGCATTAGAAGGTTGCACTGGCAAAGAAGTATTTAAAGGGGCTATGTATGCATCAAAAGCATCGATTAGTGTCAATGTCTCCTCCAAGGGCACGGCTGGTACAGGGTCACCTACAGGCAGGCTGATCCCAGATGCAGTTGCTGTCTGCACCACAGGTGCATCTAGTGAAACACTTCCCACAGTCATGGTGCCTCTAGACACGGCTGTAGAAGCACCAGAGCTAATGGGCAGTGTTAACATCTGCTCCAAAGGTAGTGAAACACTGCCAGTTGTAGAAGCATCAGTTGCAGAATCAACACCACTGCTTGGTAATGCAAACATCTGCCCTGAGGGCCCAGCTGCTGAAGCACCACTACTCATGAGTATATTTTCTTCAGATGTAGCTGATGAAGGGTTATCATTGGTTGGTATTTCAGATGTATTATCAAAAGGAATAACTGAGGGAACTGACAACTCCATCAGTAAAAATTCCAACATATTTGGTTTTGGGACCGGAGGTATGTTCTCCTTTCCAGAGGATTCATGTGAGCAGTTGCCTTCTTCACTGGATGGAAGATTCTCCAGTGCCACTGGTGCTGCCGCGGCATTGGAGGACTTGGAATCAGCATTTAAATCAACTGAGCTTTCTGAATTATGACTTTTCTGTTGCACAGGATTCCCATCAGCAGATGCCACAGGGCAGGAAGAAGTGGGCGTCTGCAGTGAGGAACACAGAGAATTTCATAGGACTAGAAAGTAAATAGTCTACAAGAAGAACTGACTGTAGTCTGTAAATATCAAATTGTGATTTGCAGAAAACTACAATGCAAGTTTGTAAAACATCACAGTTACACACGAGTTTTTATTCAAAATTGTATCTAGAGCTGATATATGGAATTTCAGATCATTCCACCAGCATTCCTTGTCATTGGAAATAAACCTTCAATACAGAAGGAGAGAGAATCCACGAAAGTAAAATGATGAGAGTCTAGCAACAATTGCAATGCTTCTATTTCATCTCAACAAGTCCTGCCAGTGCAGCTTGCATGTTCTATGCCACGTTACCTCAGTCCTCACTAGAATTGACTGGGATGGTTTTATACAGATTTTATTACGTAAAGGAAGTGTACTCAGCCATTCTATTGCTACCACATCAATTTAGAGATTACCACACCTGACTGAGAACAGATGCATCCTTCCCGTTGGGTGCTTTAGAATGCTCAACAACCTGTAGAGGCGGAAGATTCTCCCCCAGAATATCTTTAAGAGGGCGTACCACAGGGGCATTATTCTTTTGAATGTCAGATGACCTGTTCCCAAACCTGGACTCTGTCGGTGAAAACAGGTGGACATCAGTCTGCCTGACACTTCGTATTTTGTCATCTCGAAACCTGTCATCAACAACCTCAAAGCGAGCAGGACTTTTCTTAAAACCTCCATATCTTGTATTTTCTTGGGAATAACGAGGACTTCTTCTTTCATCATCATAATATCTGAAAGTCTTGTCATCAGTTCTTCCACTAAAACCACATCTTTCACTCTGCCCTTGTCTATCTTCATAGTTCAGAGTTCTAGATCCACCAGAATATAAAACAACCCTCCTGTTCTCACTAGACTCCTCCTTGTCAGTCTGCATAACAGCCACAATAACCTTTAACAAAATTTTGGTAGCTTTAATTGGAGCACACGCAACAGATTTCCCATTATTCCCAGGATTCCAATTCATGTGGTCCAAATTGTTGAATTCACTACTTTCAATATTACATACTGATAAATGTTGGCCAAAATTTAACGAAACATAGAAATTATGTACATGTAACCATATCTATCTTTGGAGGGACTTACCAATCTCAGCCTTGAGAGTTTCTCTTCACTTCTCTCTCCAGTGTATCTTCTATCCACGTAAACATGCTTGATAAAATCTCGAAGCTTTTGTAGATTACTAGAAGAACCAAAAAAAAAAGAAGCATACTATCAGAACACATTACTCAAAATTCCCGCAATAAAAAAATAAATCCAATTTCCAAGCACAGTCGCATGCACGAATGTGCAATCTTGATATCCCCTTACACAACGCAAATCGCACAATCATGGTTAACATTTCTCTTAAAAATTAACATATTGCACACCAACATATAAAACCACCTGCCATCAGGAAGCTGATTACGCTGCGGATCCCAATCCTTCAAATAAATCTGTCTCGCTCTCTATTAAGAAATAAAAATAAAAAAGTTAGACAAGGAAATTAAAAAATTTCCAATAAAAATACCGACATTGTTAGCTATAAAGTAGTATTCAATTTCATGCCTAACCTCATTCCCTCCTGCTTGGAGAGCACTAACTTCTTCCGCGTTAAATTTTGCCATCGAAACCGATTTAACTCTATGCGTAAATTCCCGACTAGAAAAATTCATCAAAATTAAATTCATCTCTCATGCTTAAATAACAGAAAATTCAACAAGAAATAAATAAATAAACTTCGCCCAACAATTGAAAAACAAATAAAAAAATATAATACTTACTGAATTCCACTACAGCTTGTGCAAACAAATGTGAAGAAGGTTGTGCAAACATATTGTGGTCCCTGCAAAAAAAACAAAAAATAATTAATTAAATGAGATTAAAAAAAGAAAAACAGAAAAGAAAGAGAGGGGGAAATTACCAAGCTATTGCAATTAATGCAACGACGATTTTCAGGGAGTTTAAGAAGACCGCGAATTATCTTCTCAATTCTCTCCTCTTCTTTGTCTTTCTTCGTCATTTTTTTCTCGTGATGACGCAGCAACAAGAAGGATTGATCGATTGAAACCGCAGCGTTGTAAGGATTTGAGGGTCTGGAGATCGAAGTTGAAGAAGAGAAACCCTGGAAATTGAAAATGGGGATAGGAATACATAGGAGAATTTGGTGGAAAACAATGTCCTGCTCGAGCGAGGTTCATGGAGGGAAAATAGCCGAGAGAGACGCTTTGGTTCGCTGTTTTTTTTGCTGATTTAAATTTAAAAACCATATTTCGGGCTTCCATGGCCCTATCATGGATGGGCATTAGCCCGATCCAGAAAATATGTTCAAATCCAGATTTACGACCTGTAAGCAAGTTCTTGCCCCAAGAAAATCCCCTGTTTCTTATAACTTTGCATACAATAATTTCTTTTAGGGGCTTTGTTTTAAGGCGTTGTAAAGAGAAATGCTATAAACAACCCAAGTATTCCACCTTAATTAAATTCTCCATGAATACACAAAGTGATTCTATACATAAATAAATGCAATCTTTTGGGTTTTTTTTTCTCTCTCTATTAGCACTTCATTTAATCTAACATTTTTAGGCGTAGTTTGTTTATGGAAGGTAATTTTTTAGAAATTATTTTCAAAATTTTCATGTATTTATTTACTATTAGAAAAGTTAATCAATAAAAAAAAATTTTAATAAAAAAAAACTTGATTTAATTTTTAAGAAAGTATTTTTTTTTTATTTTTGAAACCATAGAAAACTCGACACCCTGTGCTAACTACCGCCTGTGCGACAACCAGGCTTCCGAATATTCTAACATCCTTGATTCCACCTTGCTCTTCATCTTTTTATCCCTTTCCACCACTGTTTTGGGTTTTGTTAACTTAGTTTTAATTTTGTTAATTTCATTTTATTTCATTTGAAATGATCAAAACATTTCATATTAATTTTAAAAAAATAATTTTTATTTTATTTTAAATCTCAGTCCTTATTTTATTTCAAATCTTAGTGGATTCTGGATTTTTTATATAAATTTCAGCCGGAATATTCCTTTTCTTGGTTGAAAGTAGCACTACGATTACAAACCGCAATCCTTTACCGAACAATATTTGTGATGATTTTCCGAATTCATTGGTTGAAGGCACTACGATTAGACTTGCTTGCCAGCCTAAATGCCCCTAATCAGAAAAAGGCAAAATGGAAGCAGAGTTGAGGAATAAAAGCAGGAAAGCAGCCTCCATTGCTGTTCACTGTAGGGGCTAAAATTGAATCAAACACAGTCAACAACAGAGAGGAGTCAAAATTGATCAAACCAGAGACTACCGCATGCATACATAATGCTAACTGATGTTATGGAAGTCAAAGATTTTGAATCAATTACATCCTGATCCTGGCATCAAATGACCATAGAATTGAACGGGTCGCAAAGAACTTCCATGAAACTGACCCAAGCTTCATATCCATAATATCCATGCATGTTCTGGTTTCAGTTTCACCCTAGTAGGCATATGAGGGCCCCCCCCGCTGCCGGGAGGGTCCTGGTCCCGGCCGGACTTGTGCCAACATTACATCGCATTGCAGGCACCCTTCCCCTTTACCACAGAGACAATAACAAAATCTGGAATCTGGAATTGTTGAACTTGAGGATTTAGAAGTTGCAACACGGTTCAAATCGTGATCTAAAACAACAAATGACAATCAAAACATATTGACTGGTGAAGACAGAACTTCGAAAATGTGAAAGCAGCAATAAGTGACCGAGCTGCCAAGCATTATCACCCCAACAGACCACCATATACTCAGACAAACACTCCATATCACCATCAGATGTCACAAACACGCAGCTACAAAGAAACTCACAATCATTACTCCCCCGACAGAACACTCGGGTCCATCACATTATAAAAATCAAAGTTCACTTGAAACGGGTCTGTACAAGTTTTAACAGTTTAATCACAAATTTGCAACCCATTTTCTGTAAGCTACATTTTAGGTCTCTCTGTTCGGTTATGATTTGATTTCTTTATATGCCAGAGGTGAAAAGGAAGCATGTGATTAGTGAGAGACCGCAAAGCTGAAGAGCCCATGAACTTCTCCGTGATTAATTGTTGCTTAAAATAACTAAATATTAACAGAATATGAAAAGATATCAGAGAGGCAAAGGCCACAAACTTTCCAACTCTCTGGCATCTAACAAAATATTGACAAAGATATGAAACAAGGATCCAGAAACACATTCTAAACCTCTAATGAGTCTCTATGGAAGATTACGAGAGATTACTTACAGAATTTTTTCCTCTTCTATTTTCATGGATAATGTATTCCGTTGGCACATATCTATCTAGTGAATGCTCCAGTGTTGAATCAGATGGGAACTTGTAAGTCGAATCCCGGGGTGTCATATTATTTCGGCCAACTGCTACTTCGATATTTATGGTTAAGGGAGAAAACAAAAAGGAAAAGGAAACAAAGATCTGTACAAAGATCTGCAGCCAAAACTCCACAAACCCCCTTCACAAGCAGGATCTGTGCAGGTGAACCAGTTACCAGAACAAAAAAAACGAGTGGGTATAAGACCTGGCAAGTCCTAACCAAAACTGCCAGATTGATGGCAGATTAATGAGGCAGAGGCAAAAAAAAAATAATAACCCTTCTCCCTTCTAAATGCCACAGCACCTGTTAGAAACCTGCTGGAAAGGCTAATGACAAAAGGCCACTGCCACGGATGATAGAAACACCAGACTGTTCCAGCAAGAACAATGTATAGTCTATAACTGGATTCTTTGGAAGCAGACATGCAAGCTAAAGGGGCTGGCAAATTCCTATCTCATATGTAGTTTTTCTCATTCTACCCATCAACATTTATGTCCTCGGAAGAAGCTTTGATTGCTTCAGCATTCATTAGGGCAACCACAGCCTTGTGAATTGCAAGATCTGCCCTGTAAAGCAATCTCTGTGCCCTATGTCTCTTGAGCTTAGCCACATTAAGTGCATGCTTAGCCGCACCAGAAGCTTCACGCAACCTGAGCTCATCAAGACCTGAATCATTCAACTGTTCACGGCCATGCCTCGCATATCCATCTTTCTGGTGATGTCGCTGGCTAGGCCAGTCAGAAAACCCCAAATTCCAATGACGAAATCCATTTCTCTGATCCAACATTCTGTGATTATATGAAGTAGCCATCTGAACATCATAGGGAGACACAAAGGTACCAAGTTTCTTTGACTTGGTCCTGCAAAGTTTCTGGAGATTATTCCTATCATAACCATCACCAGTCAGTGAGACATATGCACGGCCATAAGCATCTCGTGGTGAAAACACCCTGGGTGATATCTGAGGCAACAGGGAATCATCAAAAGATTCATTGTTATGTACTGAATATATTGTCTTTTCATCCCCAGAAGCAAAGCCATTTATTCTTCTTCCTATGAAAACAAACGTAAGATGATTAAGGTGAAAGTTGAGAAGCATATCAAGGATGGGAAAATGGGGGGAAAGAAAAGAAGAAAGAAAAGAAAAGCAGGGTCAAAATCTCAATGGGTAAAAAACATTACCATAAGGGTGCAAGCCGTCATGATTTCCTGCTAAGCCGTTGCTTTGTCCAGCAACTGAAAATTTTTTATGCGACCTTTGTTTTGATCCCTTGTTAGGCACTTCCAAACCCCTTGGTTTCAAACAGAAAGCATACATGGGTGGCTTGTCAGAAAGTGCAAACTTCTCATGGCATCCATTAGGGATGCCTGTGTTACTTCTTGTCATTGCTTGCTCCCACTCCCTCAATTGCTGCTGATACCTTTCCCAAAGTGGCGGCTGCATATAACCCATAATTGCACATCAAGTTAGACCAAAACTATGTTAAGAGAAAACAAATCAGCATACAAATGACATATACAGAAACGAAACATATTATAAAGATAAACCAAGTTTGATGAAGTTATATGCTGGACCACAACATTAGAGAACTGCCTGGTCAAATTAAAGCATAATGATAGATCCTTTATTCCATAAATATAGATGTGAATAGTGGTCATGCAACTGACGACAATTGAATAATTCAACAGAAAACTTGTAAGAGAATAAAATCATACAAAAGTTACATCAGTAAAAACAGTGGCATAGTTTCCCTGCACCCTTCCCTTTGGTTCAACAGAAACCACAGCCTACTCATTGATTTTGCAGACCAAATATCCCAACATAAATCTATAGAAGCTCTACTCCGTTTAACAAAACTAGAATGTATGTTACTTAAATGACTGCAAAACATTGAAGGGATATAAAAGAAATTTATTATATTCACGATGGATAGGGAGTCAAAAGAACATTCAAAACCAGTGACAACACCTCCATGTTAATGGAATGGCATAAGCTGGGTGTTTATTTTCCTTTTCTGTTTGGGGGAAGGGGGGTTTGCATTTCTGAGAATCAACAGACATCATAATTATGACCATCGCATCCACCATCAAACATTTTTACCAGTGTGATGGCCAGCAACAGAACAAACAGAAAATACATCCTCGTATATTCTAGAGGAGAATTTTGCATAGGTTCTTTAACTATGATGCATTGTTTGCACTAATCTTTTCGAAGTATCCTTCTGAGTAAGAAGTCCATGTGTTGCCATGCCCTGAGACATTGGAGATTGAAATCGAAGTGTTCAAAAATAGTTGTACAATCACTGAAGGATAAAATCATGTCCATTACAATCTCAATTTAAACTTCTTGAAGGACTCCTAAATGTCACATCTACTACATATACCCCAATTAACCTTGACTTATACCGAGACTTCTTGACTGGGATTATTTAATCAAGAAACTTGTCCATCTATTCCAATGAGTATTAAACCAACCAACTATAGCTCCAAAGGCTCCTTTTAGAGCATTTTAGAGCAGAGTTGTCTTGCTTCCTACCTTTTAAAACTTTAAAAGCATGACTTTTCTTCATGACTCAGTTTATTAAAATATAATCCTTTATTGTTAACAATCTCAAAATTCAAAAACAAATATTTCTACCATGAAAAATGGCAAATCTCAATAACCTTAAGTTGCGCAGGAGACCAAAAATAGCTCAAGCACAATGTAATAATGTAAAATAAGCAGAAAATATCAGAAGCTACCTGGAGATGACGGATTAAAGGCATTCTCTTCCTCTGCCTCTTATGCTGCCAATATTCATGGATGGTTTTGATGGCTTCTGTGGGCTCAATTCCAGTCATAAACTCGACTATTTCATTGAATGTAAACTGGTCCCGCTGTTGAGAATATGCAGCCTTCTCAAACATGTCCATTGCCTTCTCAAACATTTCTTCTGAAATCTGCCATGAACTGCTATTGACTTCTGAAGAACTTTGATTTTTTAGCATCCACTGTTCATCATCACTGTCCATATCATATAGCACCCTTGATGGATCCAAAGCCATCTCAACATCTGATTCAAGCTGCCGAAAGTACTTACAACCCCGAAAAAACGGTACTTCTATTCCATTATCATCATTTTCCTCTATCAGGCGAACCCCAGGAATCGGAATGTTTTTAACTGATGCAGCACGTATATTCCGATTATAGCATTCTTCATGCATCTCTTTAAAAAGAGCCCACTGACTCCTATCAGGAAATTCCAGTGTCCAATCTTTTCCTCCTTTCCACATCATAGCATGTGTAAACCGATTTGTTGACCCAGTTTGCAGAAACTGATGTGCCTTGTATGAATACTTTGTAGTTCCAGAAAGCTTAACACCAAGCCTCCACTCATTATGATCAAAAAGCTCTAGTACAACCTGCACCCCACATTCTCTCCATCCTTTGTCACCATTTGTAATCAAAACATTTGCATCACAGGACAACAACTCTAAGTTTCTTTCAGAACCTCTGGAAATGAATGAAGTCCTCTTCTCAGTGGCTGTCCTGATTCGTTTATGTGGAAACCCTTTTTGCTGATATCCTTTATTCCTTGGGCTGTAATCAAAACCTCCAAAAGGCAATGCATAAGAAACTTGTGTCCGTGGCTTCTTAGGTCCATTACCAAAATTGTTTTGGAGAAAGTCAGCCCTTCCTTCAGACCATCCAAAAGATGCAAAACTACTTCTATTTCGATGCCAGGTACTTCGGCGAGCAGTAGGGTTTGGACTTGGAATAACACCACCATTCATATTCCAAGACAAATCAAAAGACTGCTGAACGCATTGTAATTCCTTATTAACATGCTGGTCAAATTGATTAACTGATGGAATATCAACCGTGATACCATTTGAAAGAGCATGTGAACCAGCACCAGTCTCATCTTTGTTAATTGACAGCCTTGACAGCAAGTCACAGGGTTGTGACTCTGAATGGTTGCATTCCAAATTCTGCAACGGGACAATTGCACCACTTCCTGATTCTCCAAGATCTCTGTAGCTAGCAGAAATTTCAACGTTTACATCACCACTTTGGTTTGATAAGGATTTTTTCCAATCTCCACCACTGCAAATGGAGACATCAACACTTTGTGACTCTGGTTTAGCACAGGATATGCATCCATCATAGTCAGCACCCCTTGTCAAAGCCTTGAAATCATTACCAGGTGTGCAATCTAAACATGCTTTGGAACAGTCCTCTATGCTAGTGCAGCTATCAGCCACTAAACCACTGGATTTTTCTGGATGTTCTATTGAATTGTGATCCTCAGTGTTAATATGCATCACACTATGTTCCACAAGCATCTTTAAATGCAAACCAAAAAAATAAGTAGGAGCAGCAGTAAAAGAAAGAGCAAATGAAGGTAAATATCTGTGATTCTTGTCAGACTTAAAAGAAGACTGGCTGCCATTAACACAAGTAGATTCTCTGGTGACCCCCATGAGGCTAATATTCTGCCTAGATCTCCTATGCAGGACCTGGTTAACATTAAATATCACAGTAGTTAATAACAATCATGAAAAAAATAGTGTAGCCATTCAGAACTATGGAGCAAAGGACAGCACAGCTGTCCCAAACAAGGGTAACTATGCTGCAGCTATTGGTTTCATCAGTTCAATAATTACAATGATGAAAACATGAATGAAGAAATAATGTAACAGAAAACAAATAAAAGCCACACAATGTATGTGTTAAGAAATGGAAACCAGCAGACAGTTGTATGGATAAATAGAGAAAGAAAGGAGGGAAGAACATTATGGAAAGGAATTTCTTTTCTAGGGAAAAAACTAGAAGCAAAAATAAAAGCTACAAGTCACCTTCAAAAGCATATTTAACCACATAATGTGAAAGTACCTTGTTTAAGGTGGCATCACTGCAGACCAAAGGACTGAAAAGTCGATTCTTTCCGCATTGCAATGCCTTAATGTTATCATAAGTGCATTCGGACAGAGATAGTTGCCTATAAGCCAGGCAATGCCTTTTGAGCTTATGGTCCAAGTACTTCCACTTTGAATTCTCCACTTCAGAGAAGTTGTAGAATGAAAAGGCGAAGTGCTTTCTCAGATCTCGAATGCAAGAGAATCTGTACCTGATTGAAGTTATTGGCAACTGGAAGTCAGCACATTTCCCCTGCTCTCTAGGTTGATGAAATACTGTTAAGACCAGGAATACAAAAGCTACAGCCTGCATCAAGCAACCTTCAAACGAGAGAAACCTCAATCCAACCATATTATCTACAAAAAGCATCTCCAGATGAATTCTTGGCCATGTAGTCATAAGCATACCATACTGAAGCAGTAGCACAGCATGGATCAACCAAACATTTTCAGAGCCAAATGAGTAGTAATTCAAGAAAGAAGGCAATTGGAAGCTTAACTTGAACCTCAACCATCTTGGTTCTGTGGCAGAAATATTTAATCTCAACAACCCTGCATTACCAGTTGACCATAACGGATCAGAAGAATCCAACCTATTCGAATCCAGGTCACGATCCAATCTTCCAAGAGAAGTATAATGCTCTTGCAAAGCCCAAAAAGCAACAGTAAGAGGCACAAGAGAACTATCAGTTTCTGGTACACTGGCAGAAACACAAATGCCCTTGGATTCATGACACAACACATTGCTTGTCTTGCGAAACCGCTTCCTGTAATAAACAATAGGGAGCTTGCTATCTTTGGGGAAAACAGGGCTCTCCATCACAGGCAAATCACTCCTTCCATCAGTGGCTACACTGTCTGATGAAGCAGAATTATAAGATAAATTGCATTTATCTCTTTTTAGGGAAGACAGTGGTGTCATAGTAGAAGATAGATAGGATGTTTTCTGTTTCTTCAAGGCATGAAGAGGAGACGATTTGACTCTATGAGTGGATCGAGCCAACCATGAGATGATAGGCTCCGACTCCATATATGCCCCTTCATAGCTATCATCCTCTGTCATCAAGTCCCTCTTTTCTTTTCTGGATGTCAGTTTTTCTTTCCACCCATCAGAGCGCTTGTTGCTTGTTATTGATCTTTTCCTTCGCATCTTACCTGGAACTTCACTAGGGAGCAGCAAGAGTTTAAATCTTTCATTTTGGAGATCAATCCATTCCTCATCCCGATCATCATATTTTATGTGATGAAGCTTCCTCTCTTTGTCATAGTCACCAACAAGACCATGATACCATCTCTGGTCCAGAGGCCAAAAGACCTTGATTCTCCGGTTCAACACCCAATGAGCATCCAAGTCCCCAGAGAAAACTTCATAATAATGGCGTCGTTTCCTGGTGCTACCCTTCTCTTTGTTTTGTTTCCTAGGTCGCAATACTCTACCATCGGTATCAACAGATGAAGATTCAGATCCAGAGACATAGCTAGACCCATGAGCAACAAATTCTTGGAAATCATTTTTAGATGGCGAGGCTGAGGCTTTGCTGTTTGAAGAAAAGCCCGTGCAGCTCGGATCGAATCGTGATGATAGCATCATTGCTGCATTCTCTTCGAGATTCTCCTCCTCATCATCATGCGAAACACCACTCATCTTCATAGAAGTATCAACTGTTGGGTCATCCTCCTTGGTTCTTTTCTTATCGGACACCATGCCCTTTTTCCTGCTCCGCTTCCTCAGTGACTTCTTCAAAGATAAATCACCATTGTTATCAACCAAAGGGCCATTTTGAGGCCTTTTCAATGATGAATCTCTTTTTGTTGCAACTGAATGGCCCTCATGCCCATCCTCCTCCTCCAAATTTCTGCTTGCATTCAGTTCATCATTTCTATTTTCTTTCAAGTCATCAGAACCTTTCTTCTGTTTAGCCTTCAAAGGTTCAACCTGCTTGCTCTTATCTTCAACAGTTAACTTACTAGCCTGATCGACATCATCCACTTCACCACCAGATATCCCCACTGCTTTCAACTCTCGACCACCATTCTCAACCCATTTGCTCTCATCTTCACCAGTTAGCTTATCAGCCTGATTGACATTGCCTGCTTCCCTGCCAAACCCTCCTGTCAGCTTGGACCCTTCACTACCATTATCCACTTTCCTTCGCCCCACAAAACCCCGTTTCCGCCTAGGGATTTTAACAACCCCACCGTCCAGAGGTAAGGAAACACCACTAAATCCATTACTATCAGCCAATCTCTGAATCAACCCAGACTTCGATTCCTTCAAACCTGAACTCAAACTCCTATTATACACTTCCTTTAAACTCTTACTATAGCTACTGTTAACATTCTTATTCTTAAAACTACTAATAGAAACCTCCTTTCTACTCTTTTTCTTCTCATGTCCCTTCTCATCATCACCTGCACCACCACCCTTCCGCTTCAAATTATTACTATTTTGATCCCCTTTAGGATTTTTAGATTCATAGAGACTTTTATGATCCAAAGATCTCGATTTTTTAGGAATCTCCACTCCATGAGACTTTCCTACTCTATTTTCCATCAATCCAAACACCAAAACCCCAAACCCCTGATTTTCAAATCCGTATCATGCATTTTCAGATCTGGAAAAACACCAAAACGACACCAAATCACCAAAATTACCCCCCCTAACTTACCAAAATTCACAGATTAACCCACAAATCAAAGCAATCAAGCACTAACCATCACAACCAAACCCTGAATTGACCAAATAACATCAAAAGAGACAAAGTACAAAACGTACCTGGATTGAAATACCGCGAGCATTCGATTTCTAGAGAGATATATGAAGATCGCGTGCATGAAACATGGACCAGAATGTGAATCTATGGATTGCGAATTAAAACCCTACAACAATTGTTGATTTTAGTAACTAATTTTCCGGTAATTTGAGGAAATGTATTTTTTAACGTGGGAAACGGAGAGGAGCTAGGGTTTCTTTTGGTTTCACGAGAAGAAGGGTTTTGATCGAAAATATTTACAAAATAAAATTAAAGTAGTTATAAAAATAAAGAAAATATTTCCGGTGCTTTCGGTTATGCTACGTGGAAAACCATAAACCGTCAGATATTAAACTTGTGGGGTGGGTTATTTATCCACCGTCAGATTAATAAATAAAATCAAGAATTTTGGTAGAATGGAGGAATACGATTAAGGTGCATGATTTTCGTGACACGTGGAGATGTGGGATTTAAAATTGGTTAGAGAGATGTGCGGTACTGGTAGTTATGCGACTCGATTTTTGCTAAATTTGTGTGTTTCGTAAGGGAAAATTAAAGGTACTGATTTTCTTTTCTTTTTTGCGTTTGGATAATTGGTCCTGATGATTCAAGCAATATCGAGAATGCCACCGGGCTTTTAATTTCTGATGCGCCATAAAGGGAAACTGAAGAGCTAACGCGACGGAGAAAATTGGTAGAGATGTACTCGCTTTAATGGCGTGAATCGTGGATTTGAGTGTGGAAGTGTTGCTCACGTGAGCCTGAAGCGATGATTGGATAGAGTAGATTAACAATGGTAGAAACTGGAACAGACAGCGAACTGCAGAGGATTATTAGAATTTGGTATTGATGGTTTTAAAGTATTTTTTATTTTAAAATAAATTAAAATAATATTTTTTTAGTTTTAAAAAATTATTTTTGATATTAATATATTAAAATAATTTTACAATAAAAAAAATAATTATAACAAGAAAATTTAAATTTTTAACATATACACGATCAAGTATCAAACATGTTCTTAAAAAATTATAGATATAAAACTCAACTCAAGATAAGCTCAGATTACAAATTAAAAAGGTTATTATAGATTAATTAATAAAAAATATCATTTTTATGAAGAATAATAAGAGTTGAAGTCATGGTTTTTAATCTAGTCATGTCTGATTTAACAATATTAAAAAGTTGAGTCAAGTTTTTAATATGAGTTCAACTAAAAAAAATTATTTTTTTTCAATCTCGACGAATTTAAATCTTCAATTAATTGGGTTCTATGTCCACCAAGCAGCTAGTCTGGGATTTAACACAAAAAAGAGAAATATCATGTGTTAATGTTATAAGAGTATTTTATTATATCATGATTTTTTAATTGAGAAATAAAAAAATATTATTCATGTTTACAAAAATAAATTAAAAATAATATGAATAAATAAGTTTTGACAGAATTATTAATATTGATTAAATACTTAAATGGAAAGCTATTATTTCTCCTAAAAACAAAAGACCATGCTTCCCTCCATTTTCATTTTAATTTATGGATTTTATTTTTTTTCATCTTAAAGGTTATTTTTTCTTATAGAAAACAAATAATTTTTTATTTTATAAATACATCATGTAAATAAATTATATTTATATAAAATATAAAAGAAAAAAATTATGATAATATCTTTAAAACATTATAAAAATACATAAAAATAACTAGTATTTAAAAATATAAACTAAAAAAATAAAAAATTAAAGAGAGAGGGCATTAATTTAAATTTAAATAAAAAAATTAATGAAACAATGAATAAAGAAAAAGTTGTTAATGCTACTTAAAAGTTAAAATATAAAGTCAACTTTTCTCCCAAAAACAAAAGCAATATAAGTATGCAAATATCTAACCATGAGTTTTCTTTTGAATTTATACATTTTTTTATTTATTTAGAGCTTATTCTAATTTTTTAACAAGAGAAACCATTAACTTCTTGATATTTATTCAGCAACCTTTAAAAAAGCAAAGCTAGTATTTTATTTTAACAAAAAAAATAATGTTTTTGATATGTAGAGATTTTCATGTATATCAATGTCAAAACTAATAACTCCATAGTTTCAAATAAAAAAAAAAACTAAAACACAAGTAAATTTACTTTGTCCCTAGACACTATTCACTACAATAATATAATTATTATTTCACCTTTCCTTGAAAAAATCAATGGCTTTGCTATGAGATAATTTTGGTTTTTTCACCCAACTTACTAGTAATTATTAGTTTTATAAGGGGAGATATGTATTTTTCACTTTTTAAAACACATTGTAATTATTAAAATACCTTTAAAAATAAAAATATTTAAAACTAATATCTATGGGTTTTTTTACTTTTCACGTTTCAAAGCATAGTAAAATAATCAATTATCCTTAAAAGAAAAATCTCTTTAACTAGCATGCTAGGGCTTTCTTTGCATTTTCATCATGGTTTTTTTTATATAATCAAGTTGAACATGGAAATTTGGTATCTTAATAAATATAAAATATTATTAAAAAAATAATATAATTGGCGTATGCAATGTACATGTAGAACTCCTCTACGTTATTCAGACGGTGCATAAGGAGCTGTTTGGTGGTCAAATGATGGCTTCCAGGGTGGTATTAGAATTATCTCGGCAGCCCCTCCATCTCTGAGCAACGTGTGTGGCATAAAGACCTCTAGTTTGGCATTGATGACATTTTCCTTTTGTTTCATTTTTTTCTCTCTCCTCAATTTTAAACCTCTAAAATTCCTAATCAGCCTTTCAATTTTTTTTACCTTCAAATTTGGTTCATGTTTTTTCTATTACTATTTAATTTAGTTGAAATGATTTATAAAATTAAAGTTTTTTTCAATTTCATCCTCTTTTAATTTTTTTTATCTGTCAAATTTGGTCCATATTATTTTAATTGATATTTGTTTTATATTAAATCCTTTTCTTAATTGAATTTATTTTTTAATTTCATCCCTCAAAAATTAGTTTTATTTTATTCTTATATAAATTTAGTCCTTATTCTTTTAATTGTTATATGTTTTTTTATTTTATTCTTCAACTTTAAATTGATTAATAATTGAGCTTCTTAGTTGGAACCTGGATCTAGGATTTCATAAGTTGCAGGTTTAGAAAATTAACCCAACTTCGAGAGATCCGCTTGGGTTTGCTTGGTTTTTTTCTTGTTATTTATACTCATTTTTTTCTGTTTTATCATTCAATATTTATTTATTTCTTAAATTTCATCTTTATTTCTTATATGACTCTTCAATTTAGTTCCATATTTAATCCAATATGAGGTCAATTAAGACCTAATGAAGGCCTAACATGGAAGAAAATAAAGGAAGAAAAAAGAAAGACACAAATAGTTTAATCGAGTTAACTTATTATGATCATGTCTAATATATGAATTTAAAATTCCACGTGTTCACCTAAGTCAACATAATACAGTATCTCACCATCTTTTCATTTCACTCCCTAATTTTTTTTTTTATATCATGTGATCCTTTGATAGTTTGCTATTTCACATTTAAACTTAGACTAGGTAGAGGTTAAAATGACAATATGTTAAACAAAGTGTCCCCTTTGCTCCTAGTCTGTTAGGTCGAACAAGTC
>Ga0325410_1002694_pt1 | contig 19862 bp, 11 predicted proteins | sample PopdelMetagenome_16_FD_206182 | JGI IMG/M metagenome (GOLD analysis project Ga0325410, IMG submission 206182) | Populus deltoides microbial communities from Bellville, Georgia, United States - Xylem-PdIQD-R3 | ecosystem: Host-associated > Plants > Phyllosphere > Stem > Wood/Secondary xylem... | reverse complement strand
TTGTTCTTAAGTCTAATTTTTTTAGTTAAGAATTATAAATCTTTACCTTAACAGGACAACCTAATATTTATGTATGATTTAAACTAACCTCATATATATGTACCTCATATATATGTATGATTTAAACTAGGCTTTCATCCATTCTATAATTTAAAAGGTGTTTCAAACATAGCTTTGGATAAAATTCTATTTAAAATATACATATTAGTCTTTAATGCTTCACTCCATAAGAATAATGGTATATTAGAATTACTAATCATGCTCCTTACCATTTCCATAAGTGTATGGTTCTTTCTTTTAGCTACACCATTTTGTCATTGTATGTCAGACATTATATATTGTACAATAATACCCTCTCTTATAAGGAACTTTGTAAATGGACCTGATATTTATCTACCATAATACTCTTTATTTCTATATGACCTTACAATCTTTATGGCCTTTTCATCTTATTTCTCTACCTTAACCTTATAGGTTTTAAAAGCATCAAATACTTAAGCCTCGTCAAATAAGATATAAAGATAAATAAATCTAGATTAATCATTAATGAATGAGATAAAATATTCGTAACCATTCAAGCATGAAGTATTAAGTGGTCTACAAAACTTAATATATATGATTTTTAAAATTTATAAGCTCCTCGTAGAACCTTTAGTAGTCTTGGTAGTTTGCTTTTCTTTTATACAATCTACATAAGTACCAAAATCAATAAAATCAAGAGTGTTTAAAACTTTATCATTCATAAATCTTTTAATTCTTTCAATGGAGATGTGATAAAATTTCCTATTATATAACATAGAGGAATCCTCATCAATTTTGATCATTTTAATACCAAAATCAACATGTATTGATAAATAGTTGAGCTCAAAACTAGGGATTAGATCAATTCTATATAAACCATTAACTAATATTCCACCACCAATAGAAACTTTATTTTTTAAAATACTAAAACTATTTTCATCAAATAATAATCCATAATCAATATTATAGACTCTAGAAATTGAAATCAAACTTCTAGAAAATGATGGAACATAAAAGATATTTTTCAAATCCAATATAAGTCTAGATTTTAAAATTAATCTAAAAGTCCCCATAACTTTAACATCAGAGTGCATCCGGTTTCCTGAATAGATGCCTTCTTTATTTTCCTTCAGCTTTCTTAGACTTGGAAAGCCTTGCATGGTAATAATAATAATAATAACAATAATAATAATAATATAGATTATAGAACGAAAATCAATCTACCATGTATTACTCGAAGCCTTATTGAAAAAAGGTTCATGACATATTACATATTGAGTTTACCTTTCTTTATAAGTCATTTCTTATACTAAGAGAAATTTTTCTTAACATGTCACCATTTCTTGTAGAAGAAATAATGGTTAATTTTGTCATGTTGTTTTTGTTAGCGTTATGGCTACAATGATGAGTTAATTATGTTTTGATGATAACATAAATATTGAATATTGATATTATTAATTAAGTAAGATGTTATATGTCAATAATTACATATTGGTTTGATATAGTTTTGATGAATACATGCACATATTCATGCATATAAGTATGTCATATTGATAAATCATGATATATGCCATGAAGCTTTTAAATGCCATGCTATAATACTTAAGTAATTTAATAAGTTGATGCCATATGCTACATGAAACATGTTTGTGCGCCACATGCATTAATCTTGTATTTGATTGTTAAGCAAAATACAATTCTTGTATGTGTGTGTGTGTGTGTGTGTGTGTGTGTGTGTGTGTGTGTGTATATATAAAGCTTTTAAATGCCATGCTATAATACTTAAGTAATTTAATAAGTTGATGCCATATGCTACATGAAACATGTTTGTTCGCCACATGCATTAATCTTGTATTTGATTGTTAAGCAAAATACAATTCTTGTATGTGTGTGTATATATATATATATTATGTTGCACACACTTTTATGATGATTTAGACAGTATTACAACATTCAAAAAATCATCAAACAAGTAAGGAAATGATTCACGAAGGTCAAGAACAAAGAGCTTGTAAATATAACTATTATCAATTTTGCCAATCAAGATTTTGTAATAAGATTTTTCCAAATAACACTCAACTTATTTAGAACACCTTGTAATATCCATATAACATAAACAAACCTAAAAGGACCAAAGAAAACCAAGAAAAGACTAAAACACCAAAACAAGACAAAATTAGACATAGCTAAAATGGTCTGAACACTTTTTAAAATGGTCTAGCTATTTATCAAAATGGCTAGTCTGTTTCTGGAAAATTTCTAAAAACTCTTGAGCTTCTTTAAAATAATCTGACCGATTTTAAAACGGTCTGATTAATTCTCCAACAGGTAGAAAATTGTGTCTAACAGTTAGTTTCATTTTTAAACCTATAAATAGCCCTTTCCTTAGCCAAAATGGGTGTGGAACTCCTAAGAAGAAAAAAAAACCTAAGCATACTCCCTCTAAAAAATAACTTCTAACACCCTTGTTTCACTTGTAATCATCTAAAAACAAGCTTAAGTGTGAATTGACAAAAATCCTCCAAAAAAGCTTAATTGTTATTCCAATCTACCATACTAAAAGAACATATTGTGGAAAGTGTAAGTGAAAATTTAAACACTTGGGAAAGTCTTCTCATAGAGACTAAATTGTGAATGGTTTAATACTTGTTCTTTAACAAGTATTGATGTAAGGTTTTCTAATCTTTAGCCCGTAAAAAATTTCAGGGTAACAATTTGATCCTTAGCTTGGAAGAGGATTGGGTTTGCTTCTTTACCCTGAAAAAGATTTGTTTGATCCTAAACCTGCAAAAGGATTGGATTTGATCTTTTACTTGTAAAAATATCGTGTAAAGTTTAGGTCTCACTTGCTATGAATAATGTTGTGTGATAGTGGAACTCTTGAACAGAAGCCCAAAGAAGAGGAGTAAGAGGTTTGTCAAACCTGTATAAAACTTAATCGCTCTCTCTAAACTCTAACTCTTTAATTTATATTGTTAATTTCTTCCATATTTGCTAAGTGTTTATAATTGTATGTTATTGGATAAAAAGTTTTTAGATTGTATTTTACCTTTCATATCTAATTCACCCCTTTCTTAGGTGTTATTGTTATCTTAATCCTAAGACAATAACTTTATTGGCATATGACAATATTTCTTCATTTTGAAAGTTGTTTTACCCTTCGTGTCATTTTTTTAGCTTGAGAAACCAAATGAGCACTTTCAGGTTTCTCCAGTCTCAATCCCTTTTCTTCTTGAACACATATGGTAAACAATTCATTGATCGACCATTTTTCTTTATGTGTTTTATAAGAAATCTTAAACAGACCATATTCCATAGGGAGAGAGTTTAAAATGAAATGAACCAAGAATGAACAAAAAACCTTAACCTCCAAGGACTTCAATTAAGTAGCCATGTCCTTCATTTTCATAATATGCTCGCGCACACCTTTAGAATAGTAAAATGATATATTTCAAAGCCTCTTCGTTAAGGTGTTGGTAAATGCCTTATGAGAATAAACAAATTGTTCCTCTATGGCTTTCAGGAAATCTTTTTCCTTAGAGCATCGAAGGATGAAACCCTTAGTAGTCTTACTTATGAGAGACTTTATAAGCATTAACTTATGTGATTTGATCGCTTTCACCACTTATAATCAGTCTTTTCCTGAGCATTACTTAATTCAATGGCAATGAATAGTTCATCTACACGTAAGGCTAAATCCAAATCCACACACCTTAATACAAAGTAGATATTTTCCTTCTAATCAATAAAATTATCACCACACAATATAGGAATACTAGATGTATCAATAAAAGCAGTAGTAAAAGTTGTAACAACCAAGAAAATACTTTAATGCTACGAAATATATATTTTATCTAAATTAACCAATGTCAATGTAGTAGTAAATTTCAACCTTCATGTGAGTAGATCATGCATAAAACTTACTAATTCTTTAAATAATAAGACTAATAAATAAAATACCAAGAATAAAACTTATTTACACTCGAGTGCCTAGAACAAAATTCATATTTAATGTCCATTTATTATCTTATTCCAATTAAATCCTAAAAATAACAATCTCTCTGTAGGGTCAAGTCATTACTTTTATAAAATAATTGAAATTAAGCCATGTACCTTATGAGCACATTAATTTAATAAACCTTAATATGATCATCAAAATAACTTAAGATATTGTGGCTACTCATAAGTTAATTACCATCACAATTTCAACATAGCATGCTTAATTATCAACTAAAAATTTGAAGTTGATATATCTTAATAATCATGTAAACTATATCATGATTTTTCTTTAGTAATTTTCTATAAATAAATATATTAATAGATCTCAATAAAGAATTATGAAAACTCCTAACAGATAGTTCCACAAATTTCATGATTAAGATCATAATTTAAATTGTCCATGATAAGAAATTGACTTTCAAAATTAATAAAAAATTAGATATAAATGGTTAACCAATGAGTACTATTAATCAGAATCAACACAATTCGGGATGCAAGAGTAGGTATAAAATCTCATACAATTTATCAATGGAACAATCAATAGTCTTGTGCCATAAATATTAAAACACTAAGACCTAGAGTCTTCACATATTTATGCTCTATACCATCATCATGATACAATAGACCCTAAGAAACACTATTGACATGAGGAAATTCCCAAATAACTCAAGCCCAGGCAAATAAAAGTTTGAAGCCCATTACTTCTGAGCATACACAATTCAAGACAAGTTTGTAAAAAATCATCAAATGCTTACTCCACTTGATTTTAATTTCTAATTAGCAAATCATGGAAAGTCACCTTTATATCCGACGTCAAAACCATATTATTTATGCAATCCATGGATGTTTTCTTGTAGCAAGTTTTGAATGTCAAACAAATACATGTATGTACAGACCGGGTTACCCATGCAATAGCTTTCATAAATTTAGCAATTTAGTATTAAAATAATTTTTTTTTGTTTATTTAACCTACAAAGTTCAATGGAATCTAAACTTTAGTTATGATTTAATTATTTCATAAAAAAAACCACATGCCATATGTGCCGGATATTTTCCAATAGTCAGAGTTTTCAACCTCGAGAGTTATTGTCTTTTCGGTTAGTGTCTTGACAAAGATTTGAATGCCACCATGAAGCTTGAGGACAGGTGGTGTGGGGATTCTTTTGAATGTTGTAATCAGTAAGGACAGGCATTGTTGATCAGGAGGGATGCCTTCATTGTCTTGAATTTTGACTTTGATGTTGTTGATTGTATCAAAACTCTCAACTTTGAGAGTTATAGTTTTTCTTGTTAAGGTTTTCATGAAGATCTGCATGTTTGCAGGGATTCAAGAAAACAAATAAAGAACTTAGATTTTGAGAGTTGGTGTAAGAACGAATGTGCACTGAAGTGATTTTTGAGGAGGCACTTTGTTTTTAAGAGGAGGTAGTTGCCTTGATGGAATGTAGTTGAATTCTTAAGATTGAAGGAAAGAAGAGTCAGTCGAATGTTTCTTTTTCTTATTAATTTCCACGCGTAAAGAACATTCGAGATAGAGGTGTTCATGTTTCGGTTTGAATTAAAAAAATTAACTAAACCAAATTAGATTGATTTTAGAAAATATAGTCCGGATCAAACCGAAATCAAGTTCAAACCAAATTAGTTTGGTTCGTTTTTTTATAATAAAATCAGTAAATCTAATCTCGTATATGAGCTTTTTTTTTTAAATCTATAAGATGATCGTTTATACTTTATAGCTTTTTTTAAACTATCAAGTGTTTCAAGTTTTTTTCTCTCTCCATTTATCTGCTAATAAATTTATATGTGTTTTTCCTCTCAAAATCACAAAAATGAAATTATTTGCCTACATGAAATAATAGAGTCAGAAAAATCAATGACATCTAGAAAGTTGATAGTTTTTTATTATTTGTTTGTTTGTGACTCACTGATTTCCACTCCTTGGTATCAGTTAAAAAACAAAAAAAAAAAAATAGATGCAAAAAGTAACTTGATGATATTCATTTCTCAAAAGGTATATATCAATATCCACAAGGTTAGCCATAAATCTTGATATCCTTGCGTAAAACAAGCCATGAGAGCTTTGAGTTAGAGGATTCACAATAACAAAAGGTAAATATCCTTGGTAGTTGTGTTTGGTTAAAATGCATAAAATTTAACTCAATAAACACAATATAATTACCTTCAAATAAGATGAAAAAACAGAAAAGAAAAGCTAGGGAGATGGAGATGTGGGTTTGTGTCCGGCTAGATAGTGTGAAAAAGAAAAAATGAGATGGATATGAGGCGCATGGGAGATGGAAAGGAAGAATGAGAAAAGTATTTTTTAGGTGGTGGCTTTTTGTGAGGGGGGTTATGTTAGGGTTAGGTTAATTTATACCCCTCTTGATTTTTATAGATATTTGGTTTTTTTGTTGGACCGATTCGGTTTATCAGTTTCAGTTGTAAAACAGAAACCGAACCAAACCGATTAGATTTTATGATTTTGAAAATCAGTTTAATCGGTTTTTCATCCCGATTCAATTTTTTCAGTTAATTTTTCTTTGATTTTTTTGATTTTCTTGATTGATCGAAATTTTTAAATACCTCTAATTTGAGATACGTAATGAACAGTTGAACATTACTAGTTTCTACGCTAATTATATATTAAAAAAACAATTATATGTAAAGTTTCACACAAACTTCGTGTATACCTGCTTAAACTGATTTGAGTATGAGTTAGATATTTTATAAATAGTTTATTGTTTAGGATAATGGATATTATTCTGCCCGTCTCGAAACCCAGTCAATATTCAACCTGAATTAATTTATATCCATAAAGTTTTAAGTAATCATATTAATTATAATATTAACTACATTGAGAGAGTTTAAGGTTATTTCTATTTCGTTGTCCTTTTCTTTTCCTCTTCTTCGTTTTTTTTTTTGTTTGCATGTTGCTTTCTCTTCTAATGTTTTTGTTTTAATCTGATTTTTAACTCATCTAGAAAAAAAAATATTTAAACCAAAAATGAAAATATTTCAATTGAAGGTTAAAAACTATTTCAAAAAAAAAAAGAACAAAAAAGAAGAAGGATAAAAGAAAAAAAATACAAAAATGCAATTAAGGATGAGAATGTAGAGAAAAAATGAGAAAATAAATGAAAATTAGAAAGCTATGGACTAGATTGAAAAATGTGCCTATAGTGAGGGACTCCTTTATTACAATCAAAGCTGAAATCATGAAGAAAAATCGAGAAATGAATGAAATTAACTAAATAATTAAAAAATTAAAAGTCAATGATTATATTGGAAAAGACTATTAAGGGACCATTTTAAATGCGATCAAAGAAAATATGAAAGAAATATTGAGAAAAAAATATTAAAATTGATTGAAATAAAAAAAATTAGAAGGATAATAACTAAATTAAAAACAAAGCGCTAAAATTATGGGATACATTTTTTTATTTATTTCAAATTATTAAAATTTTTGTAAATTTTTATTTTAATCATTACTGCTTTTTATTTGAAAACCACGTTGTTAATAAACAATTATGTGATCGTTTTTAAGAAGATTATACTTTTTTTTATGATGATATTATCGATTTGTTTATGAAAAAATTTATGTATTAACATGATATGTATAATTTTTAAAATAACATTCTTATTAATATTGAATAAAAATAAAATATTTATATTCTTAGTTTTTTTATTGTAATTTGTTTATATATTGTTCTTAGATTTATTGTTATTATACTTTTTCATATTGTTGCAAAATGATGATTAGTTTATGATTTTTTTAAATAATATTTTCTTTTATGATCATAAGAAGTTTTGTCTTAAAAAACAACGTTTTTTATTAAAAAAAAAAGATGTTTTCATGAAAACAAAAAAAGAAATGCTTGAATAAGAAATTATATTTTTTTAATTAAAAATATATACCTTTTCCTTAATCGTTATAATTTTCAAAAAACTTTTTCTAGTGGTTTTTTTGCTTTTTGTTCAATGAATTATGTTTTTAATAAAAATAATATTTTGTTGTAAAAAAATTAAATGGATCAAAAAAATAATTTCAATAAAAAATATAATTTTCCTCTATAATTTTATTTGTTATCTTTTATGCGAATATCCATTTTTATTATCTCATGATTAAATAGAAAATATACTAAAAAATATAGTTATTAAATCGAGTCAGGTCATGAACTAGGTTACAAGCTGGGTAGGTTAATCTGATTTAACTTGAGTCAATTCAAAATATCATTATTTTAGTGATTTTAATTTTTTTTGTAAAAAATATGTTAAATTGATGTCGTTTTTTTATATTTTTTTTTAAAAATCAAATCAAGATTTGATTGGATAGACGAAGTCATTAGTACACTTGCCAAATTATCATGATCACATCATGTTAATTCTTACTTGATTTATTTTAAAACTTGATCTGGGTTAGAATCTGGATCAACGAGTTACTATAGTAACTTGCTAGATTAAACTAAATTGTTTTTCAAAATATTTTTTACTAAAAAATATGTTAAAATAATATATATTTTTATTTTTTTAAATTAATTTTTATATCAAAATAATATAAAAAATATATTTTTTAAAAATTTAATTTTTTTAAAGCAACTACAAAAATAAATATAGTAACAAATTTCTTTAGATAAAAAAAAGGGCGCAAATTACAACCTCTTTTGAAGCTATAGTATAAAATTATTCTGAAGTTACAAATTTTTTTTTATTTTTTTAGTTTAATGTGGGTGTTCGGGTTAGCTTGCATGTATCTCGATTAATTCTACGGGTCCTAAAGTTAACAACCATGTAAGTCTACAATGATCATCATATAAATAACTACATAGCTTAAATCTAAAATCATAAAAAAAAAAAAAAAATTTCTTAATTTTAAATTCTTACTTCTAAACCATGGTTATAATCTACAAAATCCTTTCTTTACTACGCTAATGAAAGAGAGAGAATATCAAGTAATAAAAAAGTGTTGCATTACAGGCTGTAGTTGTTCACCTTACTTGGAGTCGGAGAGTTGAAAATTGGAACCGGAAAACCGCTTCGTGCTAAATTATTCCCTTCAAATCACCACCATAAGCTCAAAACCAAAGAAATTCAACTCAAAATCCTTCTCTTCTCTCTTTCATTTCTTCTAACCGATAATAATAATAAAAACTTATAAAATGAGCGTGATTGACATATTAACTCGAGTAGACGCGATCTGCAACAAATACGACAAATACGACATTGAAAAGCAAAAGGATCTCAATGTCTCCGGCGACGATGCCTTTGCTCGCCTCTACGCCGCCATTGATTCTGACATTGAAGCCGCTCTCCAGGTTTCTTCGATCTCTTTGTAATCAAATTGATTCCTTTCATGTTTCAAAATTAGTATCAACTCGTTGATTTAGGCTTTAATTAAATCAATTTATAGTTTTGGAGTGTAGTTTCTGTTAATTGGAAGGTTAATTACTGTATTTCTGCTTGCATTCTTGAATTTCGAGTGATTTGATCTATACAGAAAGCCGAGCTTGCTTCCAAGGAGAAAAGTAAGGCCTCTGCTGTTGCTATAAACGCAGAGCTTCGTAGAACTAAGGCTAGATTGCTTGAGGAAGTCCCTAAACTGCAGAGATTAGCTGTAAAGAAGGTTAGTTTTTGAAAACTCTTTCAAGTGATTTTCTCTGACTCGGTATAAAACTCTAGAAATTGATATCACTCACGATTCCTCCGTAGCATACATGAATTTCTCTTTGATCGCATCGTTTTTCTATCATAAATTGGTATTTAGCATCCAAATTATACAATTGACAGCATCAGGGTTGGAGTATTGACAGGTTAAAGGACTTTCTACAGAAGAACTTGCTGCACGAAATGATTTGGTCCTTGCATTGCCAGATAAGATTCAAGCTATACCAGATGGAACTGCAGCTGCGCCCAAACAAACTGGAGGTTGGGGGACTTCAGCTCCCCGTGCTGAAATCAAATTTGATTCAGGTTATTTGTTCACTTGACTTGAAGCTGTGTTGAACTGTGAATAGTACATTTTATTTCTCATGATTCCTAAGATTGTTATGAGTGGGAAGGTTTTGAATCATTTGTAGCTTATTTCAGTACTTAGGTAGTGATGTTTGATACTTTTCCTCCTTGTTGGCTCATGGTTCGTGGATAATTAGTGTATTCTACTTATATATTTCCTTTGGGTAATAGATGGGCAGTTTGATAATGAATACTTTCAAGAAACTGAGACGTCTAGTCAATTCAGGCAGGAGTATGAAATGCGTAAAATGAAGCAGGTAAGTCATATAAAGTAACAGTGTGTTTGTTTTTCATCTTATAATTGAAGGAAGTTGTTGGGCTCATGGTTTCCCTTGTTATTAACTTTTACATTCCCTCAGGATCAAGGGTTGGATATGATTTCAGATGGTTTGGACACGCTGAAGAATATGGCTCATGACATGAATGAGGTATTATTTTCAATAAATGTCTTATTTCTTCTCTCCTTTTGTGTGGCAAATATGTTGTAGCGTGGGATGTGCAAGCAAGGCTATTTGTAACTGATTGTTGGCAGATAAGTAATTATCCATGGCATTTGAATTTGTTTGTGCTACATGATATGTGCAGGAGATTGACAGACAAGTTCCTTTGATGGATGAAATTGACACTAAGGTGAGAAGCATTGCCGTATCCTTCTAAATTTTCAGTGCCACTCTGATGGAAATAGAGTTTACAAGAAGTGCGCCCTGTGCTTCCTTACAGGTGGACAAGGCGGCTGCTGACCTTAAGAATACCAATGTTAGACTTAAAGACACTGTTAACCAGGTGATTGAGCTTCATCTTAACAAAGTTTGATTTTTTATTCTTCTGAGATGCATGCAGATTCAGGCTTATTTTTTAATCTGACACAAGTTTTCATTCTGTTCCAGTTGAGATCTAGTCGGAATTTCTGTATTGATATTGTTTTGTTGATCATAATCCTCGGAATAGCTGCCTACTTGTACAAGTAAGTTCCTACTACTTTCATAAGTAGTTTACATGTCCACATCATTCATATGCAATCAAATGTTCTGCTTAATATCTCCATTATGTTTGGGTGAACTTTCTTTGTTTCTAATTCCTTGTACATTGTAAAATCAAGCTTTTTTGTAGGATTTAGTAGAAAATATGTCTCGTCAATGCAATTCTTAAATTAGGATTAGTTCATGTTTGTTAGATCCTGGCTCAATGAGTATTTTATTCTGCTATGAACTGATGCTGTAGAATCCTTTTATCGGAAGTTCACGTAGTATAGCTAGGATGAACTAGCTTTAACAGAAGTACCATGCTGGGAAATTTCTTGAAATGGGTCAAAGAAGAAGAGTGAAATTTTTACTTTCATTAACAAGTCAATTCAACTCAGCTTCATCCCACAGTTGGAAGCTACACAGATTTTTTCATTTAATTCTGTTGTAGGTGCTCTTTTTGTAATCTATTATCACACTATATCATTTTTTGTCACTTAAAAATATGTCTTTTTTGGTTGAACTTGTATCCTCTTAAGTCCCAATATTTTAAGATGTCTTTGTTACAAGTGTGTTCATAGATTTATGATGCATATTGATACCCCATTGAAAATCACTGTCTCTTTACTCATCCTGAACAGGTGCCATCTTCATCTTCCATGGATGGACTTGTTTCTTGTCTAATCATTTCTAGTGTGTACAGCATCTGTTTTAACACCTTTATTTTAGCTATGTTAATTAGCATGTTAACTCTTACTATTTTTTTATTTATTGAGGTGGCATAAACAACAGGAATCCACTGGTTGAATAAGAACACACAAAGAAATCAAACCCTGCAGTGGCAACTCAAGTTCTCATTTCCATAATAAGAGCTGTCCAAATAGAGAGTATTTTAATAGGCACACCTCAATTTTATGAACTCTAAATAGGAAAGAAAACAAAAACAAAAACAAAATCTTTATTGAAACATAAAAATATAGTTAAAATAATGAAATAAACATCTTAATTTCAATTGAGTTGGTCCTCCATCTGAAGCATTCTAATTTAATATTATTTCCTCCTCTTTTTTTTCTTGAGGTATGAATTTGGTTTATCCTGTCTGCCTTCTTCTACCTATATTATTGTTTATAGTTGTAGAGGCTTAGTATCATCAATTGTTGAATCATCAGTTGATCAAGTATTGGATATTGTAACTAACTGATGAAACAATATACTAAAGACTAGATCAAGGACTCCATAATTTAAGGGTATAACTCCGTCTCAGAGGTTTGTGCCAGAAACAATTTGATGTACAGGTTAAAATTAGGATCACCCATTGAATTCTACCCTCTTAAAGAACACAAAATCTGTTTTTCATGCTTGTATTTCCAAATCTTTTGAGTGCATTTTGTTAATCTTGTCTATCTTCTAGTTGTATAGTTTTAGAGGCTCTAATACCATTAGTTTTTGAGGTACAAGTCTACTAAATGAAAGTATGGATATTTGTGATGAATAATTGATAAAAAGGGTATGGTCAAGAACAAGAGCAATGAAGTTGTGAGAATTTGGAGATAACTGCCTTCTTAAGGAGGTTTAGCCACTTGCCAGAGACAATTTCATTTATGGATCTGTTACAATTACAATCACCTTTCCATTGGATTCTAAACACTTGAAGGGGATATTGTATTTCAAATGCGTAATTTAGTCTTTATTGTATTGCTGTTTATATAAAATCTGTACAGTTGTTGACTGGGGTCATCTGGCATCTTGATGGCTATGTAATACATTTAAAGTGTAAACTGCAGAAAGGAGATGATGGTCCAACATCGAATTATTTTAATATCTTAACATGTTATATGCGTTTATATGATAACTTTAGTGTTGTTGGTTTCTGACCTGGTTATTTAGTTGGGGGTACATATGAGTCATGGGACCTTCAAGTTATTGATTTACCAAGAGAAACTAGGAAAGAATTTGTGCTTGGTTTGAAATTGGTATGATTCTTGATTTACTATATTACCACTGGTCAGCTCATCTTTAGATTGCCCTTAAAAGTCAAATGTCCGGTCAGCTCTTCTGTTGTTTGTCAAGTGGGAAGTTTTTCTGAAAAAAGCATCTTCCTTTGCAGTGTGCTGAAGTGAAGAAAATGAAGACTCTACCCAATCTATTTCCATGGTACGGCAGTGGTGGCTTTTTTCTGGTATAATCTTGTATTTGAGGACTTCAATGGCGCTTGTGTTTTCCTTTGATTTGTTATCGTGCTGGGAGTAACTTCTCACACTTGAAAATGTATGTTTGTCATTCATGTACTTTTATCATATCTTAATATCTTGCAATTTGTTTCTCAGTTTGGGTATTTACGTGCTGAATCTGACCCATAGAAATCATCCCAAAGTTTGTGATAGCAGACTTGTCTCACATTGCCATGCCTAAATCTAGGAGTGTATTTTTGGTTTGTTGTAGAAAGAAGTTGGCGTAGGTGTGACTGGGCAATGTGCCTATATGGAAAATATTTTAGTGTTTTGGGAATTAGTGTTGATTTAAGGATTGACGTTTTGACAGTTGTTTCTTATGGATCTTGCATTTTGTTATTCTCGGATCCCCCACCCCACTTCCTTTTTAGCCTTCATCGATTGGGCTCTATAGGACTGCATTCTCTTCCCACCTAGACTGAGGTAGGACAATCCTAAGATTCAATTTTTCTAGTGTTTGTCCTGGATATATCCATGTCAAATGATGCTCTTAAACTACATGGAGATTTTTCGAGATAACCTCTTCTTTGCTCATGATTTTAGTTAACTGAGACAAAAGTCACCAACGCTGGGATTTGGATCCAGTAGGTTGAACAATTGATTCCCTTAATGCCATCTTTTCGCTAGTTTTGCTTAGATTATTTTACTGGTAGTGAACTAGCAAGTCATGGAGTTGTGGTGCTCCTCTCACCTCTCTGTGGTTGATTCTTCATGCTTTTGATGGATGGTCAAGAGGATTTGTATCATGATATGATTGGTGCAATGAAGATGAAGAGCTGGCCGTATTGAGGACCATCCTGCATTAAATGCAGCAGTTTGTGGACTGTGAAGTGACTGAAGGTAGGGTGAGTGGATGTCTTCGCAGAAGTTGGGCCGGAGTTAATATTTTATCATTATTACTTCTATACCATACGAATCGTTATGGAGCTTCACTGTTCTGGTCAAGTTTCTTTCTTTTTTTTTTTTCAATTTAGCTCCCTTTATTTCCCTCTATTTTTTTTAAATTTAAATTTTATTTTTTTGTCATTTTCATTCCTTAGATTTGTCTTAACAATCACTTAGATTATTTTTAGATCGACGAAGTTGAATTGAAATAATTTTCAAATAATTTAATTTTAAATTTAGACCAAGTAAAGTGTTGGAATGAGATTTTTTTTTAATTTTATCATTTTTTTTCTCAATTGTCCTTATATTTTTTTTACTGGTTAGTCAAGTCAACTAGGTCACATTAAAACAATTCATATATGGTTTGATTTTAAGCCTAAGTTAGGCAATAAATCAGATAAGAGCTTTCAAGATTGACTTGTTGGATTTTGCTAGAATAAAATAACAAAAGGTTTGATTTTAAGCTTACTGTTTAAATATTTTTTGTTACATTTATTTTTTTTTTTATATGACCTCTAGTGTAGCATGAGCTTGTAATCTAGTAAAACATACTAAAAAATCTAGGGGTATGACTCATCGCTTTTGTTGTTCATATAAATAGTTAAAGATTTTTTTTTTAATTTCTTCTTTCAATATTGAATTTGTATTTAATTTTTTATTGATTTTTTTTCAATTTTATTCTTCAATACTTTATTGATTTTAAACTCATTTTCCTAATTTGTTTTGGTTGGTTTTTATAATTTGTTTTGGTTTGTTTTTTATAAGGTTATAACAGTTTTGACCAAACATTCTAATATTTATTTGTGCTTAATTTTATGTGTCTATTTTTGTTATCGTATAACTTAGTAAAAATAATAAAAAAAATAAAGTTATTAAACCAAATGGAGTCCATGACTTAGTCGCGTGTTTGGCAGGTAAGTCGTGAAGCTCGACTTGATCTAATATGTTGCTGCCTCTGTCATAACCCAATTTTTGACTATTTTATTTTAATTATTATTATTATTTTATTTACTGAAAAGGATAAAAAAATGATGATGATGATAAAAAAAATAATAATGATAAAAAAACAAGTAAAATGAGATAAATGAAGAATGAATTAAAATTTGGGTTAAGGGTAACATGATTAGAAGTTTTGGGATTTAATTAAACTTTGAAATTAATCTAATTAAGCTTGGAATTAATTTAATTAATCCAATTAAGGGTTTAATTGGAGAATTGATAAATTTTGAGACTTAATTGAGCTTGGAATTAATTTAATTAATCCAATCAAGGGTTTAATTGGAGAATTGATAAATTTTTAGACTTAATTAAGCTTGAAATTAATTTAATTCATCCAATCAGGGGCTTAATTGGAGAATTGATAAGTTCTGAGACTTAATTAAGCTTGGAATTAATTTAATTAATCCAATCAGGGGCTTAATTGGAGAATTGATAAGTTCTGAGACTTAATTAAGCTTGGAATTAATTTAATTAATCCAATCAGGGGCTTAATTGGAGAATTGATAAGTTTTAGACTTAATTAGACTTTGATTTAATTAAATCAAGGACTTAATTGAAGAAATATTAAAGTTTGGGATCAAAATTACAAAATTAAAATCCAAGGATTAACTTGTAAAAGTCGCCGAAATGCAGGGGCCAATTACAGCTTAAACCAGGGACATAATTACAAGACTTTTGAAACTGCAGGGGTCGAAATGTAAAATGGTCACTTTTTTTTTTTTATCTCCAAACGGTGTCGTTTTGAAAGGGACGTTGTTCATCTTCTTCTCCTTTAAGTCAGTGACCGTTTCTGCAGTAATGGAGGGAGGAACGTTGCAGCAGTAAATCATCGTCCGTTGGCTTCAGTTATGGGCGCCTTAATGGTGGCCGACCGTTAACCTACCGCCCGTTATCAACCCGCCGATGCCCTATATAAACCGAGCAGCACCGAAGAGGAGGAGGTTGAAGGTAGAGGGAGGGGAGAATGAAAAAACCAAGAGAGGCAGAATAAAAGAAACCCATAAAACAGAGATAAAGAAAACAGTATACATAGTAAAAACAGAGACAAAAGCAAGCAACAAACCCAGAATACCAACATTAACATCACTGTCTTCTTGATCGCCTCCTGCAAATAAAAAAAACCCCAGCATCGCCATCGTCTTCGTTCCTTCATCTCAAGAAACCGGGATAATAGGCTAGATAACCAGAAGCAAAGGAAACACAAATCACAGAGAGAAGAACGCAAGGAAAGGTGAAAAGGGTGCCCTGCCAAGCGTGGTTCAATCACACAGAAGGAGCTTTGTCATCGTCTTCGTCGCCTTTGGCCAACCAAGGTACGCCGCTTCCTCTGCCTTTCGTTCGGTTTCAACTTTGTCATTGTCTTCGTCGCCTTCGGCCAACCAAGGTAGGCCGCTTCCTCTGCCTTTCGTTCGGTTTCAACTTATTAACAGCATATTGTGCAAGTGAATTTTAATTCACTTGCACAGCGCAGCAACACGCGTGGCTTGTCACACGCGTGTTGCTTTTGCTCAGCCAGGTCACTGGCTTGGGCCAGTGACCGGGCCGGGCTGGCTGGGTCTAGCCCAGCCAGCCCAAAAAAATAAAATAAAATAAAATAAAATAATAAAAAAAGCAGAAAAATAAAAAAGGGTAGAAAAAATAAAAAATATGTATACATGAATAAAAATAATGTAAATTTATTGGTTTATTCACTGATGCCAGAGTCAGGAATAAAAATACCGGTTTAAATTTATATTATTTTTATTCGTCGTATTTTATTTTATTTAGCTACAAAAAAATAAAAAATATGTGCATGTGTAAAAATAGATTTATTTTTATTTATTTATTCACTGGAGCTAGAGTAGGGAATAAAAAATATTGATCTAATTTTTTTTCGTAGCTACGAATTTTTACCAACGCCAGAGTTGGAATTATTCGAGCTCGAATATTCACTGGTGCCAGAGTCAGGAATATTATAAACAAATCATCATAGCATAAACTAATAAATATTTAGCAATTTAAGAAAAAATCAACAATGCAGTCTATTTTAGGCAGAACGTTTAAGGGGTGATAATATCTTTCCTTTTACGTAACCAATCCCGAGCCATAGAATCTCTGTTGACCAGTTAGGGTTCCTAGTGACCATAATACTAGGTGGCGACTCCTCAAACAAAACCTTTTCCCCTAAAAAAACAAGATGCCAGAAATCTGTTCTTTTTCCACTATCAAGAAATATTTTGTGGGACCGCCGCGATGTCGGGTGCGACAGCCTCAATATTAAAAAATAAATGGCATCTCGAAAGTGTTTTTAAAGTCAAGCTATGCTTTTTGTTGGTGGTTTGTATTGTCTCTAGATCTATCAAGTTGATTAGGTTACATTGGGATTTTTACAGTTAAATTTTAAACTTGATCAAGATAATGATGAAAGTTGGTAGGTTTCAAAGTTGACTTGTTGGGTTAGGTTTAATTATAATATCAAATAATTTTTTACAAGGTTACATTTTTTTTTATCTGACCTACTACTATAACATAGTATGGCCAATAAATTAGTAAATAACTAATTTATTGGTAGATATATTAATTAACTGCTAATATTATAATATAATTGCTACTTAAAAAATGTATCGACTTAAAAAATATATTATTACCTGCAAAAAGAAAAAAAAACATATTCATTTTATAATAAGAAAATAATTATAAACTATCAACCATATTCATATTTACTAATTTATTGGTAGATATATTAATTAGCTACTAATATTATAATATAATTGCGACTTAAAAAATTTATTATTACATGCAAAAAGAAAAAAAAACATATTCATTTTATAATAAATAAATAATTATAAACTATCAACCATATTCAGTTAATGTATTCTAAAAATACACTTTTATCTTTTTGTAATTTAACTGATTGCTTCATAATTATGGCAGTTCCAAATAATTAAATATAATTATAATAAAAAAGTTTCAGGCCACCTAAGATAAAGAAGAAAAATAAGTGAAGTGATATCTCCGAATAACCATGGAAACTTAGCAAGCACCCTTGCAACGTTTGGAAAATTCAGGTTCAAATACAACTTATTATAACAAAAGGAAAAAGAGTTCGGGATTTTACTCTGCTCACACTTACGTTATAAATAAAAAAAAATAAAAAAAAGTTGGAAGATCTTGAACAATGTTTGCTGATTCGGATAGACTTACTTCCAGGGTGAGACGAAAGTGTCTCAGCGTCTTTTCCATATATAAGTGGTGCATGTAGCATAATTGTTACCGGTTTGACATATATGATGTTTTGTCTTTTTTTCCTCTTTTCTACTTGATTTTTATGTTAGTTTTCAAAAAAATCAATTTAGCCCTTAAGGTTTGTTATTTTTAAAATCTTGTCCCTATTCTCTTTATTACAATTTTTTTTTATATAGAATAATTTATGAAATTAAGAATTTTTTTTTAATTTCATCCCTATAGATTTTTTCATTTGTTAGATTTGGTTCATATTTTTTTGATTATTATTTGTTTTTATTTAAGATGGTTTTTGAATTTTTTTTTACAATTTCATTATTCTTGAGTTTTTTTTCCTATCCAATCTAATCTTTTTTTTATTGTTGCTATTTTTGTTTTACCTTGAACGATTTTTTAGATTGATTTTACTTTTATTTTATTATGCAACATTTAGTTGGTTAAATATTTAACTTCTTAGTTGAGTTCATATCTAGAATTTAATGGTTTGCGGGTTAAAGAGATTAACACTAGTTTATAAAGTTGATATGGGCTTCCTTGGTGTTTTTCTTTTTTTTTTAAAATTTTTTTTTCATCCTCCATCATTTTGTAATTTTTTTATTCACTTTTATGGAATTTTTTAATTGTTTTGAAAATAACACGGATTTGCCTCGGTTTTTTTTTTTTGCGGTCTTTGTTAAATTTAATTTTTTAAAAGGAGTTTTGTTTTGAATTTAAATTAAATTAATTGATTTCATCCTCCAACATTTAATTCTTCTGAGGTTGAGCTTCTAGGTTGAGTCTGGATTAAGAATTTAACGGATTGCGAGTTTGAGAGTTTAATTCGGGTTTACAAGGTTTACTTGGGCTTGCTTATTTTTTTTTTAAGTTTTTTTTTGGAATTTCATTCTCCAACATTGTTTTTATTCGCTTTCTATTGGATTTATCTTTCTTTTTAAAATAGCAAAGGTTGTTTCAATTTTTTTCAGGCTTTTTTAAATTTAGATTTTTTAAAAGGAATTTTGTTTTTTAATTAAATTAAATTTATTTATTTCATTAATTAGGCTGGTGTTGAGCTTCTTAGTTTAGCACATGTCTACAATTTAATGGGTGACGAGTTAGAGAGATTAACCTGGGTTTATAAGATTCATCTAGATTTGCTTGTTTTTTTGTTTTTTTTTTAATTTCATTTTTTTTCCGAATTTATCCACCAACATTTAGTTTTTTTTTCTCGCTTTTTATGAGATTTTCTTGTGGTTTTAAAAGTAACAAGGATTAAGTCAGATTTTTTTCCGACCGTTGTTGAATCTAACTTTTTTATAAGAAATTTTATTTTTTAATTAAATTAAATTAATTGCATAAGATACTCGTTTAATGGTGTTTTGTTTGCTTTCAAGATCACTACTCTAATAGTTCGTACTATCTCTTTTGGTATCTAAATTCTAAGATTATTTTAATTTCTTTTAAAATATTAATATCACATGAATATTTCTTTTTATATTGGTAAAAAATTAACCTGTCTTGTGTATCATTTATCCATTACAATCTAAAAAGACTT
>Ga0325410_1002693_pt1 | contig 19862 bp, 9 predicted proteins | sample PopdelMetagenome_16_FD_206182 | JGI IMG/M metagenome (GOLD analysis project Ga0325410, IMG submission 206182) | Populus deltoides microbial communities from Bellville, Georgia, United States - Xylem-PdIQD-R3 | ecosystem: Host-associated > Plants > Phyllosphere > Stem > Wood/Secondary xylem... | reverse complement strand
ATTTCTAGAATTGAAAGACTAATGATATTAGGAAGAATCATTGATATTGACATTATTTGAATTTGACTAGTTGTTCGTATAATTGAAAAACTAATAATATCAATGATAGTCATTGATGTTAGGGTTACCCAAACTTGATTAGTTATTCTTGAAATTGAAAGATTAATCATATCAATGATAGTCATATCGGCATTAACTAAACTTGATTAGTCGTTCCTATAATGGAAGACTAATGATATTAATGATAGTCATTGATATTGACATATTCTAATCTAATTATTTTCAAAATAATGATTAGAAATATCAATTTGAAATTGATATTAGCCCTACTTGGTAAGCCTATGTAATTGTAGAATTAATGGTATTGTGATGGTTGATGTAACTAAGGAAATAGAAATCACATTAAATAAAAAAGGAATTTATTTATAATATTAATTATATTTAACTATTCACTTGTTTATTTCCTAGATGATATATTAAATGTTGTATTTTATTTCAAGATCATCACAATCATGCTAGTAGTAGATTCACTTTACATCTTTTGATCATATAAACTACGCTTAATATTTGTATTTTGATCTGTAATAAATGTTCATCTTTTGTTGTTGTAGTTACTTAAACTAAATATTCTATAAAATCTATGTATGTTGAATATTATATTGAATTTTTAAGGATTGAATTTATTGCATTATATAACCTTATTTGATTTTTTTGACTGAATAGAAATGATTGGGAAACATTGTTTTATATGGTTTACGTTCTAGAAAAAACAGATCAATGATTTAGTTTTTGTATAAATGTAAAATAAGTGTAAGTTGATAACTTGAAACCTCAGAGAAAGTTTGCTTAAAGTTCACTAAAAATTGAGGCAGAGCATCAAATTTATATTAATATAAAAAAATCTTATGTTTTTAATGCAGGAAAATTACTAAGATGGTTACATTTTTCATCTAACAGCCTTTTGTTATTTTTTATTCACTTTCTATGACATGTTTTAGTCTTTTTTGAAAATAACACAAGTTAGCTTCTTTTTTTTTTTTTATCTTTGTCAAATTTAGATTTTTAAAGGATTTTTGTTTTTAAATTAAATTAAATTAATTGATTTCATCCTCCAACATTTAATTTTTCTAGTGTTAAGCTTCTAGGTTGAGCTCGGGTTGAGAATTTAACAGATTGCAAGTTTAAGAGTTTAACCTAAGTTTATAAGGTTCACTCAGGCTTGGTTTGTTTTTTTCCCTTTATTTAATCTTTTTTTTTAGAATCTCACCTTTCAAGATTTTTTTTTATTCGCTTTCTATGAAATTTATTTTTATTTGCCTCAAGTTTTTTTTTCCGTTAAGTTTAGCTTTTTTTAAAAGGATTTTTTAAAAAAAATTAAATTAATAATTTAATTTTTTTTATTTAATCCTCCTTCATTTAATGTAGTGGGTGTTGAGCTTGTTAGTTTATTGCAGATCTATAATTTAACGGATTACGGGTTTGAGAGATTAATTCGGGTTTACACGATTCACCTAGGCTTATTTAGTTTTTTTCTTTTTTTTTTAAGTTTATTTTTTTCGGTTTCATCCACCAATATTTTTTTTATTTTTTTATTTGATTTCTATGGGATTTTTTTATGGTTATGAAAGTAACACGGGTACATTTTGGTATTTTTTATTTGATATCTATAGGATTTTTCTGTGGTTTTGAAAGTAACAAGAGTCAACTCAATTTTTTTAATCTTTGTTGAATCTAGCTTTTTTAAAAAAAAATTTATTTTTTAATTAAATTAAATTATTTGCATGAGAGTAAGCATGAGATTCTCGATTTATAATGTTTTATTTTTGTTTGTTTTCTAGATCATAACTCTGACAACACGTTCAACTTTTTTTAGTTATTAAATTTTTAGATTTTTTCTTACTCTTAAAAAAACATTGATACTGGGTGAACATTTTTTTTTACATTGAAAAAAATTTAACTTGGCTAGAAGCACAACGCCTGGCATTTATCTAGAAGACCTCTTATTGATGTTTTATCTCCAGAAAAATTATCATAATTTTGGAACTTGGGTGTTTCCTTTTAAAGGAATCTATTTTCATCCCTAACATATTATGTATTTTTCAAACTCATCCTAGACAAAAAAAAAAAATTTTACTTTCATCCTAATTTGATACGAATTTAGCTAATGTTGCCCCTCCATTAAGAACCACCATTTGTTTTTGCCTTCTTGGCTTGTGTTTGGGTTGAACAAGCACAACATTGTCCCCTATCGAACAAATTTGGAATGGAATTGATAAAATTAAATGATTTTTAGGATGAAACTATAAATAAGGTTAAACATTAGGGATTAAAATGGTGTTTTCATTTATATCTTTATAGTGCTTTATAGTATGCGGAAGTAGATCTAGCATCTTAATAACAATTATATATGGTAGTAAATTGATTGAGTGATAGCTTTTGCCTCTAATTTTAAGCTTCAAAATCTGTAAACGATAATGATAAATAAAGCGGAAGAAAAATCAGTAATAATATTATATTATAATTATATTATAGCGAAAACTAATGCGATCAAGGAATTCACTATAGCAGTGAGCAGTATGCTTTATTTTTAATTCCGTAAACAAACTTTATTTTTTTACATTTGGTTTTTTTTTTCTGCACAATTTCATGACAAATTTTTCAAAATTTGTTAACTAGATACGAATTTTGTTTTTAAATGACAAAAGTATAAAACAAAAAAAAATCCCATAACAAGTCTAAAATTCAGGAATTTTTTTTTCATTTAAGTCCCTTAATTCGAATAAGAAGAGAGAAAGTTATCAATTTCTTCATTTTTAGGGATAAAACTCTTTATTTTTTATGTCAATGGATTCTATTTGACGAGACGAGCTTGATGGTGGTGGTTTTCAACCTTGATATTGTCTAAAAAAAGTAGATAAGCATCAAGAGAGGAAATTGTTTCTCGATTTGATTTTGTATTTTTGGATTGTTTTGATGTGTTTGAGTTGTTAAATTAGCTTGTTTTGGGTTTTAATGGTGTTTTTAAGGTTTTTTGGGTGAAAATTAATTTAAGAGTAGATTTTTAGGCCAAAACTCTCTTAATTTTTCAATCACCACAACGGTTGTCTAATTCTAAGCAGCAACACGCAACACGTTGCTTGTTGATTTTTTTTAAAAAAAATGGGCAAACAACGTGTCTCTGATTAATCCAATATGTTATCATCTCAATATTTTTTTAAAAAAAAATATTATCTTGAAATATTTCTTAGAAGTCAAACCATGTTTTCATCAATCATTTGTGTTACCGTTGGACTTGCCAAATAAATTGGATTATATTAGGGTAAATCTTACATAATTTAATTTGAGACCTAGGCTAAGCAAGGTATTTGGTTGAGAGATTTCAAGTTTGACTTTCTTGGCCGGATCTAGTAACAACGCCAAAAAACTTTTTATGATTTTAATATTTTTTTATATTTAAAATTTTTTTTATGTCTCTCAAAACATAGCGAAGGAAGTAACATTGTTTTAGCATAAAAGTGCAATGACATTTTGTCTGCTCCTGTGAGAGAGAGCAAAAAAAATTAAGTCTACGTGCACTACCCATTCTTTTTTCTTGGTCCAGGCACCTGACCACTTTCTTAGTTTTTTTTCCATTGGAACACATAAAAAAAAAAAAAGGCTTACCATGATGTTAAAATTACTGTCGATTTTACCATGATTCTTAGATGATGTTATAGGTTTTATGGGAATATTAATAATTCTTTTCAAATACTATATATGTGCCTAATATGGAAAAGTAAAAAATAAAAGATTGTTGACAAATATTCCTTGAAAATATTTTTTTTCTTTAATCTTTTATTATTTCTTACAATATTTTATCATATTTAGTAATTTTTTTCTTCAATTACATGCTAAATATTGAGATTTTTTTTATTGAAAACATGCTTTTGAGATCATGATAAATTCTTTTAAAAAAAAAATACTTACAATAACACACAAACTTTCTTTCACGCAATAAAGAGGGGCATTAATGAGAAAATAGAGTTTAGGTTGAAGAAATGTATTTTTTCTTGATAATTTTATTTGTTGTTTTTCGTGCAAATATATATTTTTATAATTATTTAAATAAATACAAAATATATTTCAAATAACATGGTTAATAAAATTGGTCAGTGCCATAACCTACATTACGAGTTGAGTTGAGTGAGTTAACTTGATTTGACATGGGTTCATTCAAAATATTATTTTCCAATATTTTTTATAAAACAAAATATTAAATCAACATCATTTTATTTTTGAACTCAAAAATTCAAATAAAATTTTGGCTAAATTGACTTAATCAACATGGGAACTAGGTCACATTGGGCAAGATCCTACCCACTTTACTTTGAAACCTTGCTTCATCTAAATGTTGGGTCTACAAGTAACCATGTTAACCTTGTGGGCTTGAATGAATTTAATAATATTATCAAAAAAAAAAAAAAACTTTGCAAGAACATGCTTGCCACTTACTTGTGCATTACCTACTTAAATTCACCAATATTTAGGACATTGATAAATGTTAATATATGTATATAAAATTATTTTTCATGATAAAATCATTTAAAAATTTATTTTTAACATTTATTTGAAAGAGTTCAAGATTTTTTATATTAAAAATTTTCTTTTTTAATCTTAACCCAAAATCATCACTTAAAGTAAATAAATAAGCTAAACCAAGAATTCATTCATGATTAGAAATCAAATTATTTCAACTAAAGAAATACTTAAAGAGAATTGAGTTTGAAAGAGAATATATATATATAATAAACAAGTAGACTCCACATAAATTGATTTGAATCAAATAGAACAGATGATCTAACCATCTTGTTCCTGGGATCGGACCAGGCAAGAAAATAAACATCATGAAGAACTAGAAAAATCTTCAAGATTCAATCTCTCCGAGCTTATCCAACAAGATTTTCCGGCAAGTTCTTCCATGAAATGACATATCAAAATCAAACCCATCCATTTTCGAATAGCCGTATTTCTCCTTTCCTCTCCATTTCCACGCATCAAAATCAGAAGATCACAATGGATGTGATCAATCTTTTATGCATAACCATACATTTTCCCTCGATGCTTATCGCCTACCACTACAAATTGACAATTGCATGCTCAAAGCTGAGTTTTCAATTCAATAATAAGCTTTACCATGTCAATGGCTAGGCATATTCGCTGCCATATGTGCTCTTTGAGGTAAGAAGTACGTACGTTTTTTTCCCTCACTTTTACATGATGCATCACTCGATTCCCTAGGGCCTACTTCCCTTTTTTGGAAAACCTTAAGTTAGGCCTCAAATGGCTGGCTATGCATATCATAGTTAGATTCCCAAAACTTTTTTTTTTTTTTTTGTCTCAATTGATCTACAAAGTTTCCAATAATTCACAACAAAGTTTTTCATCCAAATGGGCAAAAGTAAACGTAAAATTTGGATACAAGCTATTGAAAAATGTGAATGAAAGGACTCAATTGAGAATTTTATGAACATTTGGAAATTAAATTAAGACAGAAACATTGTTTGGAAACTCAACCAAACATCCTTATATAGTTTGGTTGGGAATTCGAGGCTTTGGCCTTGTATTAACACAACCTAATTTGGTGTGGCAAACTATAGACAAGTTGTATTTTACTGTAAATTAGAATATTAAAATTCTGAATTTACTTTTTTGGACAAAAAAACCAGTTTGCCAAGTAGTGATAAAAAAATATTTTTATAGGATCCAATGGTTATTTTAGAATTAATCAGCGCCATCTCGATTATTTTATAAATTTTTGCATAGTACATTTACTAAATTGTCTTTAAATGCATGAAAATATTTTACCTCGACTAGGGGCTTTTTCTAGTTTTTACTTTTTTAAATGCAATGTAATGACTATATTATTCTTCTTATAAAAATTTATTTTTCTTATCTCTAGGGGTTTATTTGTACTTTCATCTTATTTTGTTTTTGTTATTATCACGTGGTGTTGGCGTCAATTTGATATTTTAATATATAAAAAAATTAATATAAAAAAAAAAGTGTATAGTGCATGGAGGAGAGCCGTCAAGATTAAGAGGCGTGTGCAGCCTCCTTCGACCACCAAAAATGATGTTCTATCGTGTTAGTTGAAGCGACTTGGTGAGTGCTACATACTGGTGTGGTGAGTGGTCGACAATGATGGGTGGTGTGTTGCTAGTAACCATCTTTTTTACTTTCTCTTTCCTCTCATTTTCTCTCAAGTTTTGTGCCATGCCTTATCATTTTCCTCTTATTATCAATTTCAATCATCAATCTTTCATTTTTTTTAAGATAATTTTGTTCTCATAACCAGAATCATGAGTTTTGAGGGTTAACCCGAATTAAATTGAGTTATTTTTTATGTGTTTTTTTTTGTTTTTTTGTTTTATCATTTTCAACCATAAATATTTAGTTGGTTATTAATTATGCTTCATAATTTTTTTTAGTTTTATTTTTGTTAAATTATTTTAGTCTCATGATTCAGGTCATAAGTTTTTCGGGTTAACCCTGGTTGATTTGAAATGTTTTTTTTTTTTGTTTTCATTTTCTTTGAAAATTTTTCTTTTTTGGTTTTGCCTTTTTTAAAACTTGCTCTTTATAAGTAATCATGTTCTTATTATTCATGTCATGAGTTTGATTGGTTAACTCAATGTGCTTTTATTTGTCTTTTTTTTTAGTTTAATATTTTTTTTTCATCCTTAAATAGTTGACTTACTGTGAACTCAGTTTTTTGTTTTGTTTTTTTATAGCATTATCACGATTTTATAACCTATATAGTAGGTTTTTCAGATTAACCAGAGTTGGTCTAGGTTAATTTGATATGTAATCATCTCAATATTTAAAAAATTTGTGTCTTATGATCTATCATAGTGTTAGTATTTAAAAATGTGTTATTCAATATGCATCAAATCTCAAGTTCATGTTTGCAATGTTTTTGTCTAAAAAATGATATGACTTGCCATGTAGCACATGTCAAGGATCTAGTTTTAAACTATGTTTTGTTAGCATGTTAAACTATATTATTTTGGCTTTTACAAACTGTTTAATAGTTGAAACTATTCTAGCTTAATTAGGTAAAAATGATAGTGTTATTGATGTGAAAAAAAAACATTAAATTTATTAATGCATGATGATGATACAAATTTAAAAAAAGCTCGAACAACCTGCTCCCATTAAACTGTTTAGGCCAAGCCTAAAATGGATTGCACTAAAGTGCACTAGTCCGTTTGGCCAGTCCAAATAAACTTACCTTGTCCGCAACACCCTAGAGTTCTTAGTCCCACGAGCTATATACACCATAATGCAAAGTGACAAGTTTCAAGAAAGTTAGTATAACCCTATAGTCACTTTGGCAATTATTAGCATGATGCCTACCTTTCTTGACTAACAACTATTTTCTATCAGCTTGTCTCCTCAAAAAATACCTACCTCTCTTGTCAATCAATCATGAAGCATCAACCTTTCAAACAATGGCACAACAAGACACAACAACCAATAACTTATTTTTTTCCACTCTTCATGAGGTACCTATAATGAAAAGTAATTATTCTCTATAATCACATCACTTTATATAAGGTAACATGGCATGATCATAGTTTAAAAATACTTCATATTACCAGGTAAACAAGAGAACACAAGTTCATTCAACTATGTAGAGCTCGAGTAGGACCAGTAAAGCAAACCCTACAAGGCCACAAAGTTGTTTCCCTCCCTTATTATACTCCCCTCTCTACTCATTTGTCTCACACTCCTCATATTATTCTCACACTCTACATATTCTTCTCTTCTTACATTTACTTATTTAAAAATAGAAGAAGCCCCCTTTAAATTGGAGACTTATTTTTTACAAATAAGCATGAAAATCACCATATCAACCCATCAAACAATGGTAAAGTCTAATTACTTTATTATCCCATCAAGCAATAGTGAAGTCCAATCATCCTATCATCTTCTTAACTAAGTCAAGCTCAATCACTTTATTAGCCCAATATACAGTCGTAAAAAGCTTAATCTAATTGAAAGTTTTTACGACTTCATCACAAGATATTTAAATGAGTTTTTTTATAATAAAAATGAACATGACTTTTGATCTGATTGTTAGATTGGAATGGAATTTAGTCAGCGTGTTTTACAAACCTAATTTCTAGTAAGGTTAGACTACTAGTGTACTAGTGTCAGCTGAGGTCGACATCATGCTTATATTAGCCCTGGATGTTGTTTCATATATTTGTTTTCTTGTTATTTTCAAATTTATTTTTTAATTAGGTTTTATAAAAAAATTTATCTTGTTCTAATTAGCTAAGTTGGTTTAACTACTATTATAACAATTTCATGTTTGATTTTTAGAACTAGTTAAGAATTATTGATATCTAGGCTTCATCAAATGAAATAATTCTCTATAATGTAAGACTAATTTTAAAATTTGATAAAATCCTTTTGTTTTCCTTATGATATGCACACTACATGATTTAGAATGTTTGATTGTGATTTCAGAGTAATCAAATTTAGAGTTGATAGATCTTAATAAAATGAACCTCACCCCCCCTAATAGACCTAAAAAATACCCCTAAGATAGGAAGGAAAAAAAAAACATCCTTGGGGCTCAAGCTTGATAGCCTGAGTCCAATATACAACAGGGGCCCCAAAAAGAGTAGGCCTATACATGATAGCCCGAGTCCAACTATCTAAAGGGCACGAGCAAGAAGTCTGGGCCCATGCTAGGCATGCATATCATACACCCAAAATAGGCGCATGACCTGCTGGGCGTGCACCCTAGCACCCCTGTAGGCTTTGGCTTCCACACCTGAGCCCAATCTGTTTGGGTTTAAGCAGCGCACCTGAACCTATTTTTCATTTATAATTGGCCCAAGCCCAACACTCGTAAGAGATTTTTTTAAAACCCCATGCAGGTCACTCAATATTTTATACTGATATAATATGTATGTTTTTTTTATTAGAATACAACTTAAAATATCACAAGAGTGAAATTACACTTCAACCCCTCGTCTCAACAAAAAAAGAAGATTTATAGACTATAAATATATCATAAATCCTTTATGTCAAAGATTTACAATCTTTCTTTCATAATATTTTTAACATATATGTTTCATAATTATTTCTCTAAAGTATTATTACATTTTCTCTCCTATAAAATTATTAATTTTACCTTTAGAGAATCTCTAGGTAACAGCTTTTTAGAATTTTCATATTAAATCACCAAACACTTTAACTAAAAAAATTCAAATTACTTGAAATAATTAATTAATTAATTCTCCAACAAAATCAATCTTATTAATAAAGATGTTGAATCTTTGAACTCATCAGGACTCGTCGTGTCTCACTCACTCTCATGAGCCCACGTCTTGTTCTTGCTCAATAATGACAAGAAATTGACAAGGACACAAGGCAGTGAGGGGAGCTGAACAATCTGAGGCCAAGTACTAATGGTCAGAGCGAAGGACAGCAGCACATCATTTTTTAGCAGCAAGTGATTGTGTAGGCCATACATGAAGGGATCAGAATAGCTGATCTGTACATTCAACAAACATGTGGCGGAGGTGAATCCTAATCCTGTCACTGGTTACGTGGCTGTGTCTTATTGGCTCGAAGAATTTCTTCCAAGGTTTGTCTGAGTCAGCTTCTACTGTTTAAGTGAAGGACTTGTTTGGTTCCTCATCATAACTGCTTTGAAAAGGAAAACAAATGAAGCTTAGCTTTGATGAGAAACTGAAGTGTTTTGTGGACCCTGCATAGTTTGGGCTACTTTTCTTACAAGCGCAACGACAACAGGTTTTCAATATCCAAGAATGTTTGTTTTTATGTTTTATAAGTGTTTAAAAAAATTATTTTTATTTTTATTTTTTATTTTAAATTAATAATTTTTTGGTATTTTTTAATTGTTTTAATATACTGATATCAAAATAAATTTTTAAAAATAAAAAAATATATTATTTTAATATATTTCTAAAGGAGAAACAATTTAAAAAGCAACTGCTATCACTCTTAAATATCTTTTTACTAGTTTGATGAGAAGCTCGCTTGTCTTTGTTGGTTTGTATATAATTTTTTAAAAGATGAATGAGATGTATTTTTTTATATAAAAAATTAGATGATGTGTTATTTTTTGTTTATAGAATGGTTTTTGAAAGTCAAGGTTTCGGTTTTTTAGCTAAAAAATTATTTTTTAACTTATTTTATTTTTACCCAAAACACTCAAAACCCTATGATAATTTTTTTATAGCCTTAAAAAATTCAAAAAACAACTTAAAACCTTAAATAAAAATTCTTTTTATTGACAAATCTACCTTCTAAGGTAAAGAGAAGGAAAAATAGCATACAGATAAAACTCTAACTATAAAATGGAATAAATTGAAGTCAAGATTGATCATTTTTTAAGTCAGAACTAGTGTAAATGATGATGATCTCTTTCTATATTAGAATATGACGACTTCTTTTCTCTTCTCTCATAAAAAAAACTAAAAGTGAGGAAAATAAAGTTTGGTATCAAAATTGAATTTTTAACAACTAAAAGGATCAATCTTTTATTTATTGAAAAAAAAAGAGTGATCAAATTGAACTCTCAATGAAATTCAAAGTTGCTACTTATTTTACCTATTTTTTTTTAATTTTGATCATCTATTTTTTCATCTCACCTTTCTTTAACAAATTAAAAGCAATTGAATTTCAATTTAGCTTTAAAAAAACTAAATTGAAAGAAAAAATAAATTGAAAACGAAAAATAAAAAAAAAATACAAACTATTCCAATCCACGTAAAAAAGCAAAAAGTTGATACAATCAAATCACCACAAGAATTAGTTTTTTTTTTTTGGTTAATTAACCAAAAAGTAAGGGCAAGACAATTGTTTTTTTTTTCTTTTTCTTTTTTCATTGCTTATCTACCGGAAAAGAGGCTATTCTCATCTCTACCAAGTATTTGGTGTCTTTCTGAGTGGATCATTTGCAAAGTGTGATTGTTCATGCTTCTAAAATTCGAAAAATAATTAATAGCCAGCATTGGGTTATTATTTCATAACACACACAAAAAAAAAATCAATTGAAATTGAGAGAGATAACGTGTTTCTTATTTTTCATGTTTTTAAAAAATAAAAAAACCACTAAATTATTCAAGAAATAAATTTATTTTATATTTATATTCCTCCAACCAAACATATGTATATTTGTATTATTATTTCTATTCGTTTTGTATTTTATATTTTCTCTTAATCTACGTTATGTCCAATTCATCACCACCTTGATTTTGTTCGATTACATAATATACCGACAAAGGGATTGTTTAGGGATCAATTATCTTAGAATAAACTAATTTAATCTGAAGATTGAATTAAAAAACAGAGGAAAAAACAGCAAAATTACTGAATTGAAGTCTTCATGTGGAGGTAGCTTAGGACTTCATGTAACAAATATGCAATCCTCACACGGCAAATATTCTTTTTGAAGGCATAGAAAAAAAATTTTCTTTTTTTAGGGTAAAATGATTTTTTTACCATAAAAAAAAAATTTCTCCTAAGAAAGTTATTGAACAACAGAACTCATATTACTTTTCATTATACTAGAGTAATGATGAAATTGCCCCTTAACCATTAAACCTTTTAATTAGATATTGAGGTAAATTGGTCTTTTCACTGTGACACAATTGTTTTTTACAAATTATATGAGGTAAGATTGATTATTTTGTCTTTTTTATATAGTAAAATTACTAATTTAACCTTGAAATAGAATAATATAATGTCTACTACTCATGAACATTTTTTTTTTGTCTTTTTTTAATAATGTAATACTTTGATGTCTTTAAAGAAAAAAACCAATGTAACTCTTACGTAATAGCTTTTTAGTTATTTTACATTGGTTTTACTGTAAATTTTAGGGGTACTCAAGGACATTCTTGTAAATTAAATTTATTAAATATAATTTAAAAAACTTTGTTGGATCAAGCCAACATGTAGATGGCCTTTATGTGTGGAATTGTCTGGCCACCAAACATCGCCTTCTAAGACGGCATTTGAAAGCTCTCGGTGCCCCTAAAATAATATGGTGGCACATGCCCTTAATGCGCATTGAGTTTGATCTCAACAACCATTTCTTTTTCTTTTTTTTTTCTCATCTCAATTCGAATTTCACGTCAGCCCTACAAAACAATAGACCAACCCTTACAATTTCTTTCCCCTTCATATTTGGTCCTTATCCTTTTGATTACAATTTTTTTTTATTTTGAATTAGTCATGAAACTACAAATATATTTTTCAATTTCACATTCCTTTTATTTTTTAATTTTTAGATTTGGTCCGCATTCTTCTGATTACTATTTTTTTTAATAAGCTATAAAATTATATTTTTTTTTCAATTTCAACCCTTTTATTTTTTATCTTTCAAATTTGGTTCCCATTATTTTGTTTGGGATCTTTTTTAGTTTTTTTTTTACAATTTCATCATTCATGAGTTTTTTTCCTTTCAAATTTGATTTTCATTCTTTTTATTGCTATTTTTTTTTCTTTGATAAGTTTTTAAAATTGATATATTTTTTTATAGGATTAGTTTCAGGTCCATGATCACAGTTACCAGTTTCAAAAGTTAATGTAGGTTGACTTTTCTTTGTCCCTTTTTATTTTTAAAAAAAGATTTAATATTTTTTTAAAATGATTTATTTAATTTCATCATTCAAAAATTAATTTGTTTGAAATTGATCTTCCTATTATTTTTTTTTTCTATTGGGTTATCTTAATCCTATGCTTATGATTGTGGGGTTTGCGAATTAACCCATGTCAACTAATATTTGTTTTTTGTTGCTATGGGACTAATCCTAGGGTCATGACTCTAGTCATCGGTTTCAAAGGTTAAGGAAAATTTATTTTTTTAGGCCTTTTTAAAAATTAAATCATTTTAATTTCATCCTTTAATATTTGATTTATTGGAAAATGATTTTCTTACTTTTTTTCTTCATTTTCTTTTTATTTGGTTATCCCGATCATTTTATTTTTTACAATTTCATCCTCCATGAGTTTTTACTTCCTATCAAATTTGATCCTTATATTTTTTTATTGCTATCTTTTTTTTTTCTTTGGCCAGTTTTCTAAATTGATATTTTTCATAATTTCACCATTCAAAATTAAATTGGTTGGGAATTAAGCTTTTTAATTAAACTTGGTTTAAGGATTTCATGATTTCCATGGTCATGGGGTTTGCGGATTAATCCGGTTGACTCATATTTTTTTCATTGCTTTTATAAATTAAATTTCTTTTTTCATTTTTGTCCTTCAACGTTAAATTATTCAATAATTAAGCTTCATAATATTATTTAATTTGTTTTCGAATGCAATCACCCTAATATCACGATTGGGTCAGAGATTTTGCAGACCCAAGTGGGCTCAGATTGAGTTTTTTTTTTACCTTTTTAAATTCTTTTTTCTTGGTTTTCATCATTCAACATTTTATTTTCTAGAGATTGAGTTTCACGTTTTTCCTTTTTATTTTTTTTGTGGAGGTATCATGTTCTTATTTGATTTTTTAAGAATTATTCTTCAAACTTTTTTTCATGCGTTTCTTTCTATGAGATTATCCCAATATTATGTTCATTACAACAAAGTTTGCGTGTTAACCCTGTTTGACTGAGTTTTTTTTATGTTTTTTAATTTTTATTTAATTTCACCCTTCATCATTGAATTGTTTCATAATCCGGGTTGACTCAAATCAAGTTTTTTTATTTTTTTTATTGTCATTTTTTCCTTTTTTTTTTTTGTATTGTTGTTGTATTGTTTTAATCATATTATTTAAATTACAAATTAAACCAATTACTAGAGTATTAATTCTTTTTATATATTTTTTTATATTAAAAAAGATTTTATTTAGCCTGTGGGATACTGTCTATCACAAATTTAGCCTATATGTTTTTACGTTTTAAAAATGTTTTTGAAAAAAATTAATTTTTTTATTTTTTTCTTTTGTAGTTTTTTTATATCATTTTAATATATTAATATAAAAATTTATTTTAAAAACTATATTATTTTAAATAAAAATATTTTAAAAAATAATTGCTATTACATTATAAAACATTCCTTTTATCAGCTACCAGAACATCAACGTTACAACGTCAAAATTTGCATCTCAAGAAAGCTGAAAACCCCACCAAATGTTGAACCCATGACAGTCCACGTGTTATTCACATGTTACAACTTCCAAAAAAACATGAAAACTAATACTCTCTGACTGACACGTGTACAGGCAGAATCTTACCCATTACAGAGCGGGCCAACAAGGGCTTGACTGTGACAAGTGTCTTCATAAGCAAGCGAGTATCACAATCTCTATCTATTCCCAGCAGTGTACTCCAAACCCCAAAATGGTTCTAACTAAGAGCCATAGCAGGAAACCATGTAGCAACTCTCTCTCAACTGGGACCCACTCCAACACTCTAACAGCCACAAGATAATGAAACAACTTCTCAGCCACTTAATTGATGCCACGTTTCACGTCCTTGATACTCTCCTCCCCACTTGTGTTTTTCCTACAGGTATCCCTCATCCTTGCAACTAATGCTTACTCACTCTCATACATAGCTAAAGACAGTATAATTGAGATTGGTATTGGGAGAGAAAGAGAGGAAGTGATGCTGAAGGAAGAGAGCGGCGGCAGCGGCGGCGTCGTTAACAATTGGGCACGCGTATGTGACACGTGCCGTGCAGCAGCTTGCACTGTTTACTGCCGGGCTGATTCGGCATACCTATGTGCCGGTTGTGATGCCCGTGTGCATGCTGCAAATCGTGTTGCATCGCGCCATGAGCGCGTGCGGGTGTGCGAGGCGTGTGAGCGCGCCCCGGCTGCCTTGTTATGCAAAGCAGATGCGGCATCTCTGTGTACTGCCTGTGATGCAGATATTCACTCTGCAAACCCACTAGCACGCCGCCACCAGCGCGTCCCGATTCTGCCCATTTCCGGCTACCTTTACGGTACCCAAGTAGGGCCTGCAGCTGGTGAGACTGAAGATCAGTTCATGACGCAAGAGGGAGAAGAGACTATTGGTGAGGAGGATGAGGATGAGGCTGCTTCATGGCTGTTGCTAAATCCTGCGAAGAACAGCAACAACCAGAATAATAATGGCTTCTTGTTTGGTGGGGAGGTTGATGAGTATTTGGATATTGTTGAGTACAACTCATGTGCTGAGAATCAATATTCTGATCAGTATAATCAGCAACACTACAGTGTTCCTCCAAAGAGCTGTGGAGGTGACAGTGTTGTGCCGATTCAGTATGGAGAAGGAAAGGATCATCAACAACAACAGCAACAACAGTATCACAATTTTCAGTTGGGATTGGAGTATGAGCCCGCTAAAGCTGCTTACAGCTACGACGGTTCAGTCAGTCAAGGTGTAAGTACAACTCACTGTAGGATTTACCAAAAGTTCTGATACTCTCAGAAATTTTATCATAGTATCTTCTCTTGAACAGTTTTGAGCTCTAATAAGTTCATGTTAAGATCATTGGGAAATATCTTTAGTCCACAACCTATTTCAACGAAGTGTTTTCTCAAAATTTCTTCTCATTTTTACTATCGGCAGCTTTATACATGTGTTAAATTAGTATCTGTCTTTGCTGACAATTAGGTTGCTAAACTAGCTGAACCAGTCTGCGTACTCCTTTTAGAATCACTTAGGTATCTTCCTATAGCTAGTTGTAGACTAGATATTAGAATCTTTTGTGTGTCAAGATTAAAGAGCTTAGAAGTATCATATTCTACCACTCCCACTGCTTGTACTGGTAAAAATCCGAAGGGGATATCTCTCTGCACTTTAAGAGCTCTCTTTTCCTTTTACCTTTATCTTTCTCCTTTAATGGATGGAATCAGAGGGTACAAGTGTTTAGCACTTTTGTTTTTCATCCCCTTTTCTTCCATGTGATTGATTTAGGATTGACATCATTAACTTCCAAGTAATCCATTAATAGCATAGTGAGTATGATCTTATATGCAACAGAAAAATATATGTTACAGATAGTGATAATCCAATTAGTTCCCGACAACTTGGTGAAATTATCTTATGGTTCTAAACATTTGCTTTTCTTTACTCATTTAATTAGGTCTCCATGTCATCCATGGATGTTGGAGTGGTGCCAGAATCAGCAATGAGCGAGATCTCAATCTCGCACCAAAGTGCTTCAAGAGGGACAATCGACCTTTTCTCCAGCCCTCCTATCCAGATGCCATCTCAACTTAGTCCGATGGAAAGGGAGGCAAGAGTCCTAAGATACAGAGAGAAAAAGAAGGCGAGGAAGTTTGAGAAGACTATCAGGTATGCCTCTAGGAAGGCCTATGCAGAGACCAGACCCCGGATAAAAGGCCGATTTGCAAAGAGAACAGATGTAGATGTCGAAGTGGACCAGATGTTCTCGTCAACACTAATGGCAGAAACAGCATATGGCATTGTCCCGTCATTCTGAATCCAGTGTATAGGACAGAAAAAAAATATCTCCTTAGACGGGGCTTGTATTAGTTATTGCTAAAGATGTCGTACTGATACTCTGTTTCTAAATCTAATTGGTCTTGATCAATGAGACATGCCCTTAGTAGTTTTGCTAAATACAGTAAAGCTGCTGCTGTTTTGTAAATGTCTGTATCTATAAGTTTTGAAATTGAAAAAAGAAAAAAAAAGTTCGAGTTTGATAATTTTTCCTGAAATTAATTGATAATTAAATGTGATTTAGCCACCAAATATTTGACAAGGGAAGAAAACGAAGTTCCAAATGGTCACTCAAAGTAATGCCGGGTCCATCCACAACAATCTGATAATTATATGCAAGAAAAAGAGGGATTATATTTACACATTTGCGCATGATTATCAGAAATAATCCACTGGAAATAGTCAGCACACTTCAAGGCACAGCAAATAGCTTTTGTTTTTTGCAATGTCTTTGAGTTTGAGGAGCTTTCTGGCTTCTCGCATCCCACATCAATAACCAAAAAGGAGCAACAGCCTTTCCATGTCCGCACTCTGCATGAGAAAAAAAGGAAATTACGGTCCTTCTCCCAAAACTAAGACAAATGCAAAAGCCAGAACAGTGTCACTCAAACTCCAGTTGCTACTTCATGCTTTAGAGTCTAAAAAATAACAAATCTCAGCAATTAAGCTCTACAAAATTAGGCTCCTGAAGTTATTCACCATTCTGTACAGTTCATTAACCATAGAGTTCATGTTTAAAATTAAGTATTGAGACAAGGCCAGCATTCGTCGAAACTCACTTGTAGAACTAGGGCTCTGCCGTGACTTAAAGAAGAAAAGACGGAGACAACTATTCTTGAAAGCAAACTATTGCTTATATCTTGTTCATAGACTCCTATTTTTCAAAATATACAATAACATGGCATAGAAATCATGGACTTGAAGGTCTGGCCCTCCTCCTGGAGAGCCAACATATCTACTTTCACCAAGCAACCAAAAAAGGAAAACAGAGAGGAAAATTATTTTCCATTGAGTGCGTGGTACATTCTATCAAAAGTATTCAGAGGTTCCTCAAAAAGGAGATTGTGACTTCCGCTGTCATGTTGTAAACAGGTGAACAGAGGAAAAACACAGTATTCAGCAAGACTGGGCTATGTGAGATGTATCTCGGATGATATCACTTCATTGGTGCGACGCTTGATAGTTGATACCTTTGTATCCTATTCAGAAAACACAGTGTTCAACATATCTACTGATTGTAGACACTATGAAGTATCCATTTCTACAACGCCATTTGTCGGGTATCAGTGCTTTCTCTTCTCCACCCAGTAAGCATTGGAAACCATGATTCTTAATTGTTGTGAATGATGCTGCGTGACCGCCCACCACTCAGCAGAAATCAGATAATGACATACCTAAGGGTAAAGTGACGCTGAGAAAGAAGTTAAAGGGTTTTTTAACCTCCAAACACAAAAAGAAACTGGAGTTTTTCATGTTATAAAATTCCTAAATCATAAAAAATATTTCAATCCCATACAACAATGAAATAAGAAAAAAATATATGCCCAGCCCTTCTCTTTAAAACAGACTGCACTTTTCTCACTTTCCGATGGACGTGTGAATGACGAAGTTTTTTTCCAGAGAAAGAAACTCGTAACAATCTCAAGGCCTCACTTCAAATATAAAAAATTACGATACCCTCTTGTCTGAAATATTGGTACTTAAGCTTTTCAAGCTTCAGAGCTATTTATTGGTGTCGCTTGTCAACTTTAATGCCCTCAATCAGCAAGCTTTGTTAAAATCCTCCACTAAGTAAGAATTGGCTTCAGACTCTTGCTTGGTTGCCACTTTGTGCTTTTTCTACCACAGAAATCCACATTTAGCAGGAGTCTCTGTACGTTCAAAATTCAATGTGAATCAGTTGTCACATGTACTCACTGATGTTCTAGAAAGTCTGCTCACCTCGAGGCTCTGAGCATAAGATTCGTGATGAAATTCCTTTCCACAAAAGCTTGTTCTAGTGAGATCAAATATCAGTTGCCTAATATGGACTGATAATGAGCAGGCTCTTTCAACCAAATAATGAAGTTTGGAGGAGATATAGTAAAATTTCAGACTAGGGTGCAACTCAACACAATTTCAAGACAGAATCTTCTACTGTATTCTCAGATTTATAATTCAATTCAACATATAAACCTTGATGACGCAACCTTTTCTTCGGAAATACAGAGCAATTCTTGATTTTGAAATAATGGTCCGTTGCACTTTGGATTTTGAAATGAAATATATCTGAAATAAACTTTTTAAGAATCTAAAAACCTATAAAAGCTTAAAAAAAACATTTAAGGAGCATGGACTGGAACGTAGTATCAAGAAGCATGGGCTCAGGCAAAAATCCCGAGTCCATACAAGGTGTATGCCCAGCGGAGATGTGACATGCTCAGCCTTGCTGGGCATGCACCCCAGCACTTTGCTATGCGTGCTGCCCAGCACCTTATGTTTAAACTTCTGCTGCTTTAATTTGCTTCATTCTATTTGAATATAATTACTGACATCAGAAGACTCGCCGAATCAGAAAAAACAATAATCTCCTCAGGTATCCGCAAATGGCCTTTCAGCAACAAAATATCAGAAGCCTATCTAATTGTCTTGATAACACAAACATGAAACAAATAAAACTGAAGGAAGTACTTCCAAAGGTTCTTGTTCAACAGGCTATAACATGTAAAACACAAAGAGATCTAGCGTGAAGGTTATCGAATAAGAATTTCACATGTACAGAACAAGAAGACATGGGCAATATTAAAAAGACAAGTTGAAGAAATCAATCTGGAGAAAAATTTAGGTTGTGAAAATTATCAATATGAGAAAAAATCTTAAGACTGTAATTCACTTAAAAACTTTCACTATCAATAAATAATGAGATCACAAAGTATTTTTCATTGGTTAAAAATGAGAGCTATAATATAAATAATTAAAAACAACTTTCTTGGAATACATAGAGAACGAGTTGAGAAACTCTAGCAAAATTGACAACATGTTTCTATGAAGAAACAATGAACAAGCCACCAAATTTAATCATACAAAATGAAGAACTATGTGTCTGAAACATTGCTAATAGAAGACTGAACAAAGACTACTCAAGCTGTCTCTTTTTTCTCCTTTTCTTTTAAGGGTTCTCCCTTTATTTTTTTTTCCTCTCTATCTTTATTGTTGTTGTCAACCCTAATTGCAGTGTCTCTTTATTTCTATTTATATCATGGTGGTTCTTATTTTCTTAAATACATAGTTTATAACCCAAAAGTCTTCGGGATCAAACCCAACAATTCTCCCCCTCTGGACTCATTTCGGGCACCACCAAGCTCTCTTGTCTTTACAAAACTCAAACTTCTCTCT
>Ga0325410_1002688_pt1 | contig 19874 bp, 11 predicted proteins | sample PopdelMetagenome_16_FD_206182 | JGI IMG/M metagenome (GOLD analysis project Ga0325410, IMG submission 206182) | Populus deltoides microbial communities from Bellville, Georgia, United States - Xylem-PdIQD-R3 | ecosystem: Host-associated > Plants > Phyllosphere > Stem > Wood/Secondary xylem... | reverse complement strand
GTAATCTCACATCACTTCCACCGCCCCAATTTACATCATCTCTCAAATTATAATCAAATTTAAATAAAATTAATTAACGGTAACCTCACATCACTTCCACCCCAATTGACATCATCTCTCAAATTATAATCAAATTAATTTAAATAAAATTAATTAATGGTAACCTCACATCCCTCCACCCAAATTTACATCATCTCTCTAATTATTATCACATTTATAAACAAAACCAAGTAAGATTAAAAAAAAAAAAAACAATCAAACACGTGTTTAAAAACCCATTAGCCTTGAAGCACCAAACTCAAGCATTCATTGATACATTCCTGTCTTTATACAATTAAAATTAAAATTAGATCTAAAAAATCACAACAGTGCAAATATTTATGATGTGGGGCTGTGATTTATCCACGTGGGTCCTGCTCTCTATCATCACAGCTGCAGGAAGTCATTGTTTCGGACCGCACGTTTCGGGGTTCGCACCGTCACGGCATGACGTGGCACCGTTTGGATGGCTGAACTTAGCAGCAACCAATAGGGATGCGACTTCTGTAATACTCGTTGGGACCCACTTGTGATTTCTTTTGCTGTTTTAGCGTGTTCAGCATTGATTTAATGTACTCATATAAAAAATTAAAAAATATATTTTTAAATTAAAAATAATTTTTCTACTTAAATGGGAGGTTTCCACATTGGAAGTTTCTACTGGATTTTTGTCTCTTGGGAGTTTTTATAGGACAAATTCGCCCTTCATTATGGGCAAGCCATTGATTAAGGTTAAAAAGGGTCTGGTTAGATTTATTACATGGCAATGTGTTCTAATGCCAATAATTGGATGGATATTTGAAGTCTTTAATTTCTCGAAACAAGAATTAACCCTCCTCTTCAAACCATAAGGTTTTCAAGCATTTAATTAGTTACTATTTTAAAACAATATAAATTTATTTTATATTTTAATTTGTTTCTTTAATAAAATATATTCTAATTTTTTCTATATTTATCTTTTTAATTTTAAGACATTAACCAAGTACAATCTACCATAATATTTTTTTTCTTAGATTTCTTAAGGTATTTTTGATGAATATATGAAATTGAATTAAATAGATTCTTGTTCCAATACTTTATTACTTGGGGTCATCAACTTTTTTTCTTTTATTAATATATTTTCAATCTATAAATAAGTTAGTAGACTAGTTTTACATAAGTTAGTAGAGGTAATTAATTATTAGATTACCTTTAGGCATAAATTAGACATTTTCAGTATGTGTATTCTCTCTTCATCTTGTTTCAACTCTATATGAGGGCAGCTTTGGAATCAAAAGTTCAAAAAAATATCTAGGAGTATAATGTACGTATACCTGCCAGAAGTACGATATACTCAAAGCATAGGGTATGAATACACGGGGTAGGCCATATGTGAAAGAGAAATTCTACATAATCATGTACTGTATAGAAATCGAAAGAAGGACAGTTCACCAGCTTTTTATACAGAAGAAAATAAAAATATAGTAATTAAAACAAGAAAGTGGTAGAAAAAGTTTCTGGGTCCACCAAAATGTTTTGTTTATTACACCAAACCTCAAAAAGGGATAAACCTCTTCAAAGCTAGCTAGAAAGGGGCGCCAGTCGGTATAAAATCTAGTGAACATTCGTATTTGTCTGAAGTCTATATGTGCAATGATAATTATGAATTATTTAATTATAAATTTGATCATGGTCCCAATTGTAAGTAGCTGGGACCAATATTTTAGGATGCATACTTTTTATCAGATATTTCTTTCATGCGAAGATATTTTCTGGGACCAATTTGATCTTAATATATATGATCCACTAACAATAATTCTTTTAAATATATTCTCCAAAGAAAAAAAAAAGGGGGGGGGGGTATTTATTTCTTGAAAGGTGACTGCTAGTTTTACTTCATTGGAGCGAAGGTTCAAGTAAATTATAAAAAATAGTGTCAAATCATCAAATGATGAGTAAATATTTCTATAGAATATAAAATTTTGATTAAATGATGAATGTTATAGCTATGACAGTAAAACTTGACAAATTACATTATTTGTAATGTGGTGTGACATGGTTCTCCAGCTCTCTTGCTTTCAACCTTTTTCTGTAATTTGGCCTTCTAATTTTCTTAATAAATTTGCTCGTTCTAAAAACAAATTGCACATATGGGCGCAGCTTAAGATATGAATCTACACTCTCTAACTATTTAAAAAAGATTTTTTAATGTTTTTTTATATAATTTTAATATATTAACATAAAAAATAAATATAAAAAATATATATTTTAAAAAAATACATTCATCACAATCTCCAACACACCATGGACACCCTTTATCACCAAGGTATGTTCTTGGCCTGCCATCACATGCATGCATTATAAGCAGCGTTATAGTGGTATACCCTAGTCTACATGACAATGGACCTTCGCCTATAGTTAGCGCAGGTTATGGTGATGATTGATTCAGCTCCAACTTGGATGCCAAGTTGTGAAGTGCGCCGAGATTTTGAGTATATTCATGGAAAAATGTTGAGAACTAATAATTTTTATTGGATTGCAGTTGAAATTGACATAATTAAAAAGAATTTTTTATTGCACTGTTAGTCGTAAAAAACTCCATTTACCTCTCAAACACGATAGAGCAACCAGTAAAAGTGTATTAGATTCTAAAATTTTCTCAACTATATTAGTTTCTAAAATATTTTTACTGACTGTGCTATTTAAAAAAACTCCATTTACCTCTCAAAGATAGTCAGATTAATCGTTTAATTTTGCTTTCAATATTAATTCATCTAAGAAAAAAAACGGCTTAATTTTTTATTTATTATAAATTAAAAAGAGCTTAGGATTTTTATATATATAGTGACTTTATGATTGCATTATGGTTTATAAGTCACCGTCAAAATAATAATCTGTAATTATAACTTATAAATATAATTATATAATACGAAATGGGAACAAATAAAAGGTTAAAAGAGTGGAAGTCGACATGATTAAGATCATAATTACAGCTTATCTAGAGAATTACCGTCTGAAATGTATAGTGTGTCGCAATGATATACAGCTAATTGTAGCTAGTTGGTTATCGTGCTGGATACTAATTATTTTGAGCTAGTTACTTGTTAAATGATGAACCTGGAAAAATGGTGATAATATTTAGTAATTGGAAGCAAAACGTCATGCTCACTCGATAAATTATGATATATTGTTTATGAAAAAGAATAACACAATTATCAATTGATTTATTTAGCTCGATAATCACCCCAAGATTTACATGGCAGATTTGATATGGCAGTGTTGTTACATTTGTATATAATGGTATAATAAATTAAGCAAGAAACAAACTTAAATTAAATCATATCAAAGCAAAAATTAATTACTATTTAATATTAATATAATTTGGATTTTTTTTATATTAAAGTTATCAACCTGACTGGTATATGAATTTTAGTTATAGATTAATTGAGTTAACTCAAGTTATTAACCTAAATAAATTTAAAATGCTTTTATTTTTTCTAAATAAATCAAAATTATATCATCTTGAAAAAAAGTCAAAAAAGATTTTATTTAGTTAATTAAGACACAGCTTATTTTTGTCGAATTGACAAATTATATTATGTCAACTTGTATTTAATTTAATTTAAAGTATAATCAAAGTTAAAGCCGAATAGCCGAATAGATGAGTCATCAAATCAACTTGTCTGACAGATTTGAGATTAACAATGCTTTTAATTATTATCATTATTAATTTTTGGAACTGTACTATTTAATCAACATTTCTCACGGGATGGAATGACAAAATTTCTACATACCTAAACACCAAGACAAAATTGCCATGGTTTCTATAATAACATATCAGTTAATTAATGAAAATAAATAAATAAAACCCTAAAATAAATATATATAATTAAATATTTTTAAAGATCTAATCTGTTACCTTGAGCCAGTTCTGTTTCCCCTTCCCTCTCTTTTCCAATTTGTCTAATTATTACCACAAGATGGGCTTGTGGATATATTTAGTGGGGTGGATCACTGTCAAAGTCAAAGGCCCTATAATTGAGATGGGCTTGTTAAACCCTGTTAGAATTAATGTCAGTTCAGGCCATTAAATCTAACTTATTGTCCAAATTAGGCCCATGTTCCCGTGCCCACACTCCTAAAACACCTCAACCATTACAATAGAGCATGGATTAATTACCAATTAATTAGATAATCCACACGCGCGCACGCACACATCAGCCCTGTTTGCATAATATAATCTTTCCATTTGAATTTATATAAGGCTGGGTTTGGATTTCTCATGATGGGTTATTTATACAATAAATTCAACTAATTTCTTGAAACTACTGAGAAATTATTTGTGAAAAATTAACAAATATATATGTATTACTTCTGAAAAGAAAGAAAAAACTTCATGTAAAGTAAAAGGAAGAGAAACCAAAATTAATACTAAAAAAAAAATCAGGATTAAATCCCATGCTATGCTTGATCTATATATAGAATGTTAGTCTATTCAAGAAACGACTATATATAAGTGTTAATTAATTAAGAAATCAGCTGTTAATTATTTCTCTTGTGTTATATATATATTCAGAGGCTTGATTAGCCTTGATTGCTTACTTTGTTGTAGATGTCTGTTCCTTGTGACTTTTATAGGCTTATTCTGCTAGCTTTTCAAAAAAATAATAATTAAGAAATCAGTTTTTTGCTATTTTTTTAAGTGCCCGTTATTAACTCTATTGAATGGAAATTGTAATTTATTACATGCATTTCTGGTATTACTATATTTTTCTTTATTAAAATCGACAACTTTCTTCGTTATTTTATTTTTAATAAAAAGCTATATATACAAAGTATGCTGGTATTTTGCATAATTTTATTTCTACATTGGTTTTATTGAAATGACATGTCTATATATATATATTATTACCTTATTCAATATATTTTTTTTAACTTAGTACTAACTTTCATAAAAATTATTTTAACATGCTCTGTAAATTTAAGAATATTTCATAGATTATTTAATATAAATGAAATGTATTTGTTTAAATATTTTAAATATAATCCTTATTGGTCATTAATTTTATATCTTAAAAACAAAGAAATAGAATTTAATCAAATAATACTATTTAATTGCTTTAAACATTTATTAGTACAACACTGGTTACTAAGTACTACTTTAGTTTTATCCCACAAAACATCTCAGCCACAACCATAGTACACAAGAATTCGAAACATGTTTTAAATTAAAACATCCTAGCCTTGAATTATAAATCGAGTGTTTTTCTTTAAGGTAATTTTTTCAAACAAGCTTGAAGAACCATTTAAGAAAATGCTCTTTTATTTTCCTTTTATTTTAAGGAGCTTGAACAAGAAAATGAACTTAAACGAGAATTCAACTTCGAGTACTAACAAATCAATTGCTTATATTTAACTCTGTGTTTAAAAGGCCAAAAGGAATGTCAGAACAGCACCAACCTACAGTATATGTGATCCCGGGACAATTGATTTTTAACTCAACAAATCCATGCTCATTTATGTTCATCTAACAATCAAGTTTTCACAGCTCAATGGGCGTAAAAATGCCTCAAAAACTCCATACATGGAGCTACATGCATTTAGTTTTGCTAGAAAATTAGGAGAAGAACCCAACAAGGTTTGAATTAATTCACTCTTATGAATGTGGCTGCCCTCCTGGATGCCAATGCAACCAGCCACAACACTATTGAAAATGAAAGAACATGCATTGAAACAATAGTGCAGGGAACTGTCAATTGTATCAAAGTCCGGCAGCAAATTGCACACCAGTAGCTGGCAACCATGAACGGCCACCTATGAAGTTTGCGACTGTGAATTCTGATGCTTCTTCTGCACTAGTTATAACCTTGTAACCAGGCCACTTAACTCTTCCACTAGTCGAAGCTCCAGGTCCGGTGTTCTTGTACTCTCCATAATACAAAGTGTTTAGGGCAAAACTACCATTCCACTCTAGCCATCCTGCCGGATCCACCAAAGAATCAAGATAAGTTGAGAGAAAAACTGTACGCGAGTATTTCCTCCATGGCCTTCCTAAGTATGTTTTTGATGAGCCAAGGTCTTCTGCAGCAAATACTTGTGAATTATGGATTACAATCCCTGTGTTAGTATAAGGGCAAGACCTGCCTTGGGCTGTTATAACGTTGTTTTGGCTACCAATTGGCCTTCTTACATATATCATGCAATTTTGTAAGACAACGGCTGCATCTCCAAAAATGAAGTCTATTGTACCATAGATAGAGCATTCCCTATAGAACTGTCTTTTACTGTGGACATATAAGGTGTCTTGATACCCTTCAAAACCACAACGGTAGAAGACAGAGTAATCGGAACTTGATCGAAGGGCTACAGCTTGATGGTTTTGTGGACCAGCTGTGTTTTGGAATGTGATGTCCCGAGCAATGAATCCGTGACCATCGACCCCTGAGGATTCGTCAAATTTTTAACATTGGTCTTGATTTTCACACATAATAGATAAGAAAAAGGCTATTTACACTTAAATTAAGACAAAGAGAGAGTTAAAAGATTTACCAACAGTTGCAGTGTGAAATGTGTCAACACCTCCACCGCTTCTCTTGTTCCCAGTGATAATGGTTTTTGTCATTCCATCACCAACAAGCATAATATTCTCTAGTTTCTTACCAATTTCAAGATACTCTTTATACACCCCACTCTTAATATATATAACAAACCTCCCATTCCCACTACTCTTTTCTGCGGTTTCAAGTGCCGCCTTTATGTTACTGTAATCACCCGATCCATCTTGAGCCACCACAAGATCTGGAGATGGTGAAGGTTCCTGCAAGAGCTTTCTATCAGATGCTTTAACCCAGGTAGGAAAATCATCTTGATAAGTTTGAGGGAAAACTGATGAGGCTTTGTTATGTAGAGCCAAAGAGTTGGTTATTAGCTTCGAAACATTGTTAGACATCATGAGAGGTAACATAGAGTCTGAAACCCCTAGATCATTGATTGTGTATTTACAACTTTCAAGATAGGTTGACGCAGCGCTAAGCCAAGTTTGGGTGTCAAAATTGGTGGATTTTATGTTAGAGTCAAGGGCGAGGATGAGTTCATCAATGGTCTTGTTGTAGAAGTTTAAGCAATGTTTCCATGCATTCTTTTCTTTCTCATTTCGTAATGTTGGCCATAGCCGCTGGTGGTGATTTTGAGCAGTGAGAGCACTTTTCAAGGCTAATTCGATTGCCACTTTTCGAGACTCAAATTCTTGATTAGGTATAAAGGGGTTTGGGTTTTGCTTCATGGAGTATTTGCATGGTTCAGGGTGTGGGGTTTTGTTGCACCATGAATCTATCTCATTAGAGGTGATAGATGACAATGTTGGTGAAAACAATGAGCAAAAGCTTATGAACAAAACAGATAAACCAAACTTTGTAGCCATTTTAGTAGGCCTAAAAACTCTTGAAAACGTGAATGTAATCTTTTTTGAAAATGGTGAGTACTCTGCTTGCAGCTTTTGGCTAGTTTGTAGGAAAGGACACAACCGAAAGCTATACAAGCTAAGATAAAAGAACAAAGATCTTAGTACTTTGTCTATAAAGTATATGTTGTTCCCTTCAAGAGAAGCGACTATATATGTTGGAAACAAAAACAAATTTCAACCAAGAACTCAGTTTTTTATCAAATTAATAAGTGCTGTTATAAATCTTTTATTGTAACTTATCTTTTGCTATAACCTCCATGCTTAATTTGACATCATACTTCTGCAGTTACACCCCTTGTACATGTTTAAGAAGAAACAAAACTGTTTTGTTTGATATAATGGACAACAATTACAAGTTTTGACCTAGGGTTTTATTAATTTCACATAGCCTCTATACGTCGTCTTCGTGTGCTCATATGTTGGGATATGTAGTATTCTTTAAGTTATCTTGATCAGACTACTTGTCAATAAGGTTCATGGGTATACATTTTACTTGCTAGACTATAATCTCAGTTAATGATGCACTAGTTTAGAGAGTTTCTTGCTTTATAAGTAGTGTAGGCCAGGTTGTGAATCTAACGACAAATTAGGTGGTTGAGCTCCACAGCGGAGCCACCTTTCGAGCTACAAGGTCAAGCGAACCTATTAGGAAAAACCATCACATATTGCTTAGATAAATATAAAATGCAAAGTTGTTTGTGCATTAATGTTTTTAGATTGATCCCACTCATGAATAAGTCCATGAAGCACATCCGACTCAAGAAAGTGCATTATTATATTTAAGAAGAAATAAATTTTATCTTGTTTAAGGACCATTGATCTTCAACCTAAAAGGTCCATGCAAGCCCCATGTTCCTTATATATTTCTTGCTAAAAAAAACTAGCAGCAAAAAGAAAATTTGCATACTTAAGTTATTTAGTACAAGATCTGATGAAAATGGGATATTTCTGATCTTATGGCATGGATATATAGAGCTTTCAAATTATTTTACACAAAGCATATACCATTTATAATAAATAATAAATTTAATATCCAAAGGGGTGAAGGCCCCTACTGGCCCTAAGGTAGCTCTGCCATTGATTCTATCAATTAATGGCATTGCAGTGACAACATGTTTGTTTTTACAGCCAACTCTCAAGGCTTCTCTTTCTCAAACTACTTTCTTCATTCTCCCAACCTTGATCACGCTAGGAAGATCAAATATGAAGATCCTCCTTCACCTAGAACCATGCATATATATATTTTTTTAATATGTATGAAAATGTAACAATTGACAGAAGAGAGAAACATTAGAACAAATGGAACTATTCTTATAGCAGATGTAGTCATTTTTGCAACTGCTAAATAAGAAACAAAAACTTGGGTTAGGAAAATGGGGGCATTTTAAGGACATCAAAGTAGAAAAATAAAGAAATGTATCACATACCTGGTAAGCTGGTTCGATATCTTTCATCCCTGCTACCTTTAAAAATTAATGGTAGATGGACATACCTGCCTAAGAAATGATTCAATTATGAGGCTAATATGTACAGCTTTAAAGCTGGGAGGCATTTGGAATTCAGAGTTAAAAAATGAACCAAGAACGCCACCAAGAGTTGGCTGCAGGAAAATATCAGCACATAATTAGTTAAACATTAGATACAAATCTTCCAAATTAATTTTGTGTAATTTCTAAAAGCTAATAGAGGGAAGAAATTGATCAATTAATTTGAATTTTATTTCTGAATTTCCTTTTCTTTTTGGAAATTATATGCGTGAAAATATACATCAACATAACTAACACATCAATATAAGAGAATATTTTGTGTTTGGTCAGTGTTCCAAAACACAAAAAAATATATATATAGAAAAGAAAAAAATATATTTGGATAAAGAGATAAAAATAAATATATCTTCCAGATGCTTGAGCTTAATTTTCTATTAATTCCTCCATCAAGATCCCAAGTTAAAAGAGATAAAGAGCCTGAAATATTACATGTAGCCTTTCGAAACCGGAAATAAGGAAAACAAAGAGAAGAAGGAAGTAGCATAAGGAAATTCCAAACTCACCTCCAGGCGAAGTAGTAAGTCTATTGTCTAAGAAATCAAGGTATCGCTGTGTCCAATCAGAAAATGCACGAATCGGCTGTAAAGAATGGAGCTGATTCCTCAGCCAATTTATGCTGTTTGTCAGCTCTTCAAAGACAAAAAACTCAGCATTTTCACCTGGAAGATCTTTGTTAGATTCGTCACATAGCTCATACCGGCAAACTGGGCAAGTATTATGCAAGTTCAGCCAACGAACAATGCAATCAGAATGGTACAAATGCTTGCACGGTAGCTCCATCACGTCACCACCAGCCTCAAAGATCTCCTTACATACAGGACAATGCATGTCGTTCATCAAATGTTGTTCAGTGATTTTCACCACCGGCAACGCTTCAATTGCCGAAACTGGTGCAGGAGGTGGCCCTAGCAGTTCAGTATGTGTCGTATCTTGAAGGAGCAGATCATCTTCATCGTTACCAAAATTGTCAATATGGCTTCTGTTATTACTACTATTACTTGGAGGAACAACAGGCTGTGGTGCCGCGATAGAAGGTCTTTGCAGGCTTGGAGGATCCACAAACTGGAGGGTAATCCAAGGTCCATTGGCACTTCCAGGTACCCATCTGATTCTTCTACCAAAATCAGCATCCTGCCGCCTTGTAGGAGGATCGAGCATTTGCGCCAAAGAGTCCAACAACCGTGCACCTGGAGACGGCTCTAAGCCAGATAGATCAGCAATAAGCCTGGGCCTTGATACATCTAGCTCGTGATTTATTTCCCCAAAGCAATGCGGACAAAAGATTTCAAGTCGGTTTAACGAGGTGAACCTTAACGTACGCTGGCAATTTTGACACCAGAAGTAATGAAAAGTTCTCATTCTTCTGATTCCGTTGACTGTAACACGAGGGCGATTGATCAATGACATGTGTTTCAGGGGGGCTGAGCAAGTATCTGCCTTTGTTAGGTCTAATTTGTCGAGGAAGAATGTTTCACAAATATCTTTTATATGTGAAAATGTCACAGAGAATGGCTTTTGGAGGCACAGGAAGATATTCTTTTTCTCTGCTTGGAGGTGTTACTTAGGCCTAATTGTCACTTTCTTTCATGAACAGTTTCTTCTCACTTCTTGGCAAAGCAATGGATGATTGAGAAACGGTGCAAAGCTAATACATAACTTTCGGTTAAACAATGAGCTAACCAGACAGACGACTTATCCATAAAGTTACGTATCTAATTCCCTGAGAGTGAATGAAAAGCTAAAGAAAACACATGTGCACTAGTTTCATATGTTCTGGTTTGCATGGAACCCATACAAAGATTCCATGGCAATAAAGAAGCCAACCAGATTCCATGGAATCAAAGTTTAAAAAAGAAAAAAAAAATCAAGATTATTGATCAGCACGGTATAATGGGAAAAAAATAAAATTATAAAAAATATTGACAAAAATAGGTGTAAAAATGGGGAAAATCAAATTAAAAAACAGGTGCTATAAGTTAAAGACTTATTTTCTTTTAATTTTTTTTCTCAATAAATACGAGTGAAATGTACTTTTTTCCATGTGTTAATTTATCCCGACCACGTCATTATCAACTACTGTATAATCCGAGTCCTGACATTGTATTTTACAGTACTGCTTTCATGGAAAATAAGTGGTTCATGATGAGAAGTTACAAGCAATGGAATGAAAAGAATAATTTCTTTATTATTTGATTAATGTCTTCAAGACAAGTTGTGAGCCATTACAAGGGAATCCAAAAATTAATTAAGAAAATGTTGAAACAATGAAAGAACAAACATAATGAAATAATCAATGGTACCGATGGACTGTTAATAACATCAAAGTCCAGGGTAAAATGGGACACCCGTAGCCGGCAACCATGACCTTCCGGCTATGAAGTTTGCGACTGTGAATCTTGATGCTTCGGTTGAGCTTGTTATAACCCGGTAACCACGCCACTTAACTCTTCCTCTAGTGGAGGCTCCAGGACCAGAATTTCTGTACTCTCCATAATACAAAGTGTTTAGAGCGAAGTTACCATCCCACTCCAACCAACCTGCTGGATCCACCAAAGAATCAAGATAAGTTTGAAGAAAAACTGTACGAGAGTACTCCTTCCAGGGGCGTCCTAAGTAAGTCTTGAATGAGCTTAGCACTGGTCTAAGGTCTGATGAAGCCATGACTCGCGAGTTATGGATTGAAATCCCAGTATTTTGATTAGGGTCAGTCCTGCCTTGAGCTGTTACGACGTTCTTTTGCTTATCCATAGGCCTTCTTGCATATATCATACAATTTTGTAAGACCACAGCTGCATTCCCAAAAATGAAATCGACTGTGCCATAGATGTAGCATTCCTTGTAGAATTGCCTTTGGGAGTGGACGTACAAGGTGTCTTGGTAACCTTCGAAGCCACAACGGTAGAAGACTGAGAGGTCGGAGCCTGATCGGAGGGCCACAGCTTGGTGGTTTTGTGGACCAGCTGTGTTGCGGAAAGTGATGCCTCGAGCAATGAATCCTTCCCCAGTCACGGCTGAAAATTCATGAAAATCAATGGTACGTAGACTAAGATTGATGTTGCCAGGAAAAATAAAATTAATGGCTCTAATTTAAAAGTCATGAAAATTAATGGTACGTAGACTAAGATTGATTCATGAAAATTAACTAGCTAGTTTGATGATGTATATTTGTACGTAGACTAAGTCTGATTTTCTTTAATTAATTAATGTTTATCCAAAAGTCTTTGGCTTGAAAATTGAAACTTCCTCTTAGTGTCTCTTTCGCTTGACAATTGAAACTTTCCTCTTAGTGTCTCTAATTAATCAAAGAGTGTAGGAAGTGAACAAGTCTATCTGTGGACATTTTCTTCTTACAAAGTGTTTAGTTTTTCACAATAAAAGATGCAAATACAAAAAAGATGCATGTTTAGTTAAAGAATTGATGATGAAAATATAAAATAAATCAATAAATTTTATATTTTTAAAATTTAAAATAAAGATAATTTTTTGTATACTATCTTTATTTTCCATACCTTGTTTTAGTAGAAAAGTAGATGAAGAGAAATTAAGGGAGAGGATGTATGTATAAAACTTACCAACAGTTGCAGAGTTGAAAGTAGTAAAACCTCCACCAACACTTCGGCTCCCGGTGATGATGGTATTTCTCAAACCATCACCAACAAGCATAATGTTCTTTAACTTCTTTCCAATATCAAGATTTTCTCTATAAACCCCACTCTTAATACGAATAACAAACCTCCTACTACCACTCCTCTTTGCGGCTGCGTCAAGGGCTGCCTTTATGGTACGGTGGTTCCCTGAACCATCTTGAGCCACCACAAGATTTGGAGATGGTGAAGATGTTTGCAAGAGCTTTCTATCACCTGCTTTAACCCAACTAGGGAAACCATCTTTATAAGTTTGGGGTAAAGTTGATGAGGCGTTGTCCTTCAAAGCCAAGGTGTTGCGAATTAGCTTTGAAACATTGTTAGACATGAGAGGTAACACGAAATCTGAAACCCCAAGATCCTTGAACCCGGCTTTGCAGGTTTCAAGGTTTGTTAAAGCAGTGCTAAGCCAAGTTTGAGCATCAAACTGGGTGCATTTTGTGTTGGAGTTAATGGTGTGGTTGAGTTCTGCAATAGTGTCCTCATAGAGCTTTAAGCAGTCAGCCCACGCAGCCTTTTCTTTCTCATTGCGGCATTTTGGTCCTAGCCATTTGTTGTGATTTTGAGCATTGAGAGCCCGTTGCACGGCTAATTCGATTGCCATTCTGCGGAAGTCAGACTTTTGTTTCGGCACAAAGTGTTTTGGGTTTTGCTTCATAAAGTATTTGCATGGTTCAGGGTTTGGGGTTTTGCTGCACCAGTAATCTATCTGGTCATTAGAGGCAATAGATGATGAAAGCAATGAGCATAAGCACATGAACAAAAGAGATAAACAAAGCTTTGTGGCCATTTTTGGGAGGCCTAGCTAGCTAATAATTGTTGAAAATATTTGAAGATGTATCAATGTCGTAGTGATCAAGGCTATGGATCGATGTGGCTCTTAATATAGGGGAATAAGGAAGGTGGACTTTTTTTTTTTTGTTCCTTGTTATGGTGTGCCTGGTGACAGCTAGGTGTTGGCCGGCTCTGTACACATATAGTTGAAAACGACTAATTATTAATCATCTGCTTAATACTCAGATTAACAACTCTTTTACTACTCTTGTCTTGTTATATATATATATATATATATAAAGAATGCTATCCTTCTTCATAGATTAATATATTGTATACTTGGTGAAATCAAGCTTACATTGCTGGGTAAAAGAGAGACTTTCTTTTGCATGCCGCTTGCATGGATTTCGTTAATTATTTCTATGCAATTAAGTCCACATGAGAACGCGGTTTCCTTTGCTTGCAAATAATTTAATTATCTTCACTTTGTGTTAATTCTAGAATAATGCTTGGTAATTAGATATATCTATCCTCTATAATACTATTTCGCCAGGCAATTAATGTAATGAGAGTGAAGGGCTCAAGACAATGACAGAATACCTCGACTTATATTCAACTTGTCTGTTAAGAATACTTCAAAATTAACCCTTAATTAATTAGCTTTAATTTTAAAAATCAACTTTTTTAATTTCTCAAATGGATTGAAACTGTTTCTGATGAGAATCGATTCTTCGTGAGGATCTTGAACATCAAATCACATAATCTTGTGTATATATATTACCAAATTAAATACAATTTAATTTGCTAAAAATCATTCAGGGCATCTATCTCTTACCATTCTCTTATTGTGGCTTGCCGCATTCTATAAACTGTTCAATCTCAGTATTATTGCTTCCCTTTTTTGAAAAAACAAAAAGATGAAAATTGAAAGTCTTCTTATGGTACCTGGAAGGATTTGTTTGACGAGGTAGCCTGTAAATCTCACGCCTTACTGTTACTGAAGAGCAGTCCAATATATATATATATATATATATATATATATATATATATATAGACACATGACGTGCCAAGAGCTTTCTCTTCGACAGTGTAAGATGTTAGACTTTTCTATATAGTTGACTTTGAACCACAGGCAGCTGCATCTAACGCGTAATTGAGATAGATCGAAAGGCACCTAGATTTGATTATGTCAATGGTGATGACCATTTTCATCTTCTCCTCTCTCTATTATTTTCGCCTTAAAAAAGTAATTTAGGGTTTGTGCTAATAGGTTAGTGTATCATATATTTAATTAATTACCTCATATATACACGTCTCTAATTATATATCAATTAAATCCTTCTTTTATTTATTTTTTTCAAATCAAACCACCAGACCTTTTGTTTTAAATATCTCATACATTGACAATCTCAATATCCCAATTAAAGTCTTCATAATTGTCTTTTTTTAAAAATAAAAAAAAAACTACGTGAAATAAACCCGAATATATATACGAGTTTGCCCACTGTTTATGTATTTGTTTTATATCTTATGAGGAATCCCAACTGCGTAGCCATGATTGCAATTAATTTACAGGGAGGCTCTCGATTATTCAAGCTTATACTTACAACTATATCTATGAAGCTGTCATTTAATTTTTTGGATGGAGCTATACGAAGTCATCACGAGGCTAAAAATATAAAGAATAAGGGAACATGTAAGAGAGCATTATTGCATTAATTTGATCGGCAGCTTCGTGAGCTTCATGATGGATACCGGATAGATAATATTATATATACAATTTAATTAATTTTGATAAACAAATTTAATTCTCACTAACGTACTAATTAAAATATTTGTGGCCGACACAAGAGAAGTTTGACCTTATTATATCTATCACCATCGCAGAAGTCATCATACATGAAATAGAGCACGAAACAAGCAGCTATCGATCTCATTGAATTTGAAAAATAAATACTGAAAACCATGCAAGAAAATTGAAGATACAGCACAATTAGCTGGTATCATCTTATTTTCGGCAGCTTAATTGCCGGTCAACTCTTGAACGCTTCTCTAGTTCTATTAGAGAGAATGAATGTGGGCTAAAATGAACTGGGCCTATAAAGTTCTTTCTTGGAATACAGGCCATACATTTCTTAAGGCCTTACATCTTGAGCTCAAAAAAGGGCTTGTATAGTTCCCATGCTTTCTCTAAGTAGAATAAGCCCAATACCCTAGAGAGTCTAGAAAATATGCACTTTTATGAGGAAGCTGGTATTTTGTGTTGGAGAGGCCATGATCTTGTAATATTTTTATCACCTTAAATTGAATCTGAACACATTCACAAAAAAAAAAAAAAATCTTTCTGACTTGCTCCAATCAAGTAATAATATAAGTAAATTAACTTATTTATACTTTCAGTGAGTTAAAATGTACAGAAAGAATCCAATTAAATTAGAAAAGAAATATAGTGACAAATACCACAGCATCACGATCAAAGGTCAGAAGTATATGGGACCTTGGTGGCCGGCAGCCATGACTGGCCAGCAATGAGGCTTCTAACAGTGAAACGCGAGGCCACAGATGGGCTTGTTATAACATGAAATCCTTTCCAAGCAACCCTCCTTCTTGTTGAAGAGCCAGGCCCAGAGTTTTTATATTCTCCATAGTACAAGGTGTCCTGAGCAAAGTCACTGTTTAGCCATGGTGACCAGCCTGCTGGATTAATAAAACCATCAATATAAGTTTGAAGAATGACTGTCCTAGAATACCGCATCCATGGCCTCCCCAGGTATGTTTCAAATGCACCAGCCACCGGCTTCAAGTCCGGTGCCGGTAGAATTTGTGAATTATGGATAGAAATTCCGGTGTTTTGGAAAGGGTCATTGCGGCCTTGCGCTGTGATCATATTTGCTTGACCCTTCAAAGGCCTCCTCGCAAGAATAATAGAGTTTTGGAACACAACTGCTGCATTACCAAAAATGAAATCTATGGTGCCATAGATGTAGCATTCTCTGTAGAATTGCCGTTGAGAGTGGACAAAAAGGGTGTCTTGATATCCTTGAAAGGAACATCGATAGTAAACTGAGAGATCTGAGGCTGATCGGAGTGCAACGGCTTGGCCCTTCAGTGGACCTGCAGTGTTGCTGAAGGTAATGCCACGAGCCACAAAGCGAAGGCCATCAATACCTGCAAATAAAATTTTAGGTAAAGTAGGCATATAATTTCTTTCAGCTTACTGGACAAGCAAAGGAACACAAATTAAAGTACTGGAAAATTTTGATCAGATGATAATTATTATCACGTGCAATATCATTTCAAACAAAAATAATCTTCAAAACTATAGAAAATTGCATGTGTTCTACGCTTTGCTCGCAGGGTATTTATAGAAAAAAATAATTTAGTAATTTTTTGTCACTTTTGATTTCATTCCTTTTGAAATTTTTCTTCATAATCCAGAGATCTTTTCGTGGATCGGAACGTTTAATTAAACATAATTGATTACTAAATTTTTCTTCATAATCCAGAGATCTCTAAATTTTATTTTTACATGATATTTTAATTAAACATAATTGATTACTCTATGAAACAATATATTAATTAAAATTAAACAAACATAACCTTTTCGTGGATCGGAACGTTTCAGGAAAAAAAGGTATCTTCTTAATTTTATTTTTGTGTTGACATAATATTTTAATTAAATATAACAATTGACAATCGCTCTAAAGCTGAGGAAAGTTTCACAATTTAAATATTGTATAGATAAAAAAAAAAAGAATAAAAATCATGGAATATTATTTGAGAATCAAGACATCTCTTGTTAAAATACTCTTTACGTCTAATTATCATAGCCCTTTTTTATTATGAAATCGTAACTTTTAAGTGAAGTGATCAAAACATTAAAAGAACTTATATGGACAATTCAACAATTACGTATTTAATTATTAACCTCATTCTTCTTCTTTCTAACCAAAAGAAACTTCATCTTCTACCTTTCTATTCATCTCAAATTCAATAAGAAATTAATCGACGTCGTAAATATATTTGATTGAGTAATTCGATATTGACAAATTAACATGTATCCAATTAGAAGGCTAGCAAATAGAGCAATGATAATGGATGTTTCGAAGATGGAAAGATTGATTTTCTTACCTGCAGTTGCAGAACTATAAGTTGTATAGCCACCTCCAACACTCCGGCTGCTTGTGATTATAGTATTTCTCATGCCATCACCAACCAGCCAAATATTGTTATTGTTAGCTCCAACTTCAATATTTTCCTTATAAACTCCTCTTTTCACATGTATAATCAGTCTAGTTTTGTACCTCCTTTTTGAGGCTGCATTAATTGCTGCCTGAATAGACCTGAATTTCCCCGAACCATCTTTTGCCACGACGAGATTTGCCATTGCTGTTATTGATGCAGATTGCAATAACCGCCTCTTGTGCCTGGAGAACCAGTTTGGAAACTCTTGTACTGTATTGTTGTCTTCAAGCAAAACCCCATTGATTGCCAGAGCATTGCTAATGAGCTCCGATAGATTTCTCGACATGGCTGGCATAGTGAAATCCGACACATTAAGGTCTAAAGACCCGGTTCTGCATGTTTGAATGTTGGTTAGCGCTGTACTTAGCCATGTTTGTGCATCAACATCTGTACATCGAAGCCTCTTCTTCCTTATCCCTATTAGGGTACGGTTAAGTTGAAGAATGGTATTAGAATGAAGTTTTAAACAATCAGCCCATACAACTCTTTGGTGCTGGTGCTCGCAGTTCTGCCCGAGTTGCGAGACTTGCCTTTGTGCAATAAGGGCTTTCTCAAGGGCTAATTGGACCGACATTAACCGGAACTTGGACCTATGTTTGAGTGCAAAATGGTGGTGGCTATGGCTCATGAAGTACTTGCATGTTGAAGGGTGTGGTGTCTGGTTGCACCACCACGTTATGTTGGATTTGGTGCTCTTTGACGCTGCGAATGAGAAGATTGAAGAGAAGACTATCAATGTTGCCAATAGCCTAACCTTGGTTGCCATGGTTTCTGATTTGGACCTTGAAGTTCTTAAGGGTCATAATAACATGTAAGCAAAGTGTTTCTTGATATAGTAGAGTGAAGAAAAAGGTTAATTTGATGGACTCATAAATTGTTTGGAAGGCGGAGAGTAATATGCCATATATAAGTGCAAACGCAGGATATGGCACTACAATCCATGCTGTCTTTACTTGTGGAGTGCACAATTGAAAATGACATACATGCCATGTCAAGCAATGCCCAGTAGGAATTAATAATTCTTTTTTATTTAATATACAGTGGTTCTCCTTTGAATACTGAAATTATTTTTCATTTATATATTGATATCGTTTGTAAGAGAAACTTGCTTCCTATCATGTTCATAGGGCAAAAATGCATAGGATTGCTCGCCTTTCTGGTTTATATTAGTGATGAAATGCATAGGCTAATTAGCCGGCTAATTAATCAGATTAAAGTTTGATCAGGTCGGTCATCATTACAAAGAGAAGACATGCCATGCTTGCAAGAGAAACGTATCCCATGAAGTTTCCTTGAACTATACATGTCAATTCATAAATTTACTTCGTCTTGCTTAACCGTGTAAGCTTTGACATAAATTCTCATAATTAATAATGTTTTGAAGCAAAACCCAGAGCTCATCACATTTGTCATTTTGTCAACTGCTTTAGCAGTTGCTCCATTCATCAAGCTATGAATCATATCTGTCAACAGTATTTTATGTGGATTAGCCGAAAAACAAGAAACATGCTCCGTACACATGATTGTTCTGAAGAAATAAGCATTATTCTTCGTTCTTTATTTGTATTTATTAATTTATTGTACTTCTTCTCAAGTACAGATGAAGTAACAGTTCCTTTGAAGGAATAAATAAAAATTCTCAACTATTACTCAAACAATCCTGATGACGAAAGAGCCATAAAAGTCTGAATCAACCATGTGATTTCTAGATTGTAGATCAAGATATATAGCTATAATATCCTCTTTATACTTCAATCATGAAACTGGAGTTTCAATAGCTAGCAAGCATTAATAAAAAAAAGAAAAGAAAAAGCTAGCAAGCATTAACAAAAAAAATACAAAGAAAATTTATCACCGGACCTCCTCTGTTTAATGAAAATCAACATGCGCTGACTCACTGTGTAGAAGATGACATGATGTTTCAAACGTCATTGTAGAATGCTACCAATGGCCATCGAAAAGCACCATACGCGCCGCCCAAAAAACACCAGCGCCTTCCACTTGTTTTTTTTTTAAATTATAGAAAATTCAAAACATTTTTCCTTAGAAAACAATTTTCAAGATAACCAAAATTAAAAAGCTTAAAAGCTTCTCGAACTTAGGCAAAACAAAGTTGACTTTAGAAGTTACGTGATAATTACACTGTACAAAAATGTAAAACTCTAAAAATATTCCTTGAGCATT
>Ga0325410_1002686_pt1 | contig 19878 bp, 19 predicted proteins | sample PopdelMetagenome_16_FD_206182 | JGI IMG/M metagenome (GOLD analysis project Ga0325410, IMG submission 206182) | Populus deltoides microbial communities from Bellville, Georgia, United States - Xylem-PdIQD-R3 | ecosystem: Host-associated > Plants > Phyllosphere > Stem > Wood/Secondary xylem... | reverse complement strand
GATGAAAAACCACTCAATAACCATCACCATGTGTCACACTGGAAGAAAGATGATGCAGTGGCAGTGTGGCACGATAGAAAAGACATTTTATATCACTGGGAGGAGAAGCACAAGACGCTCAAAGTGCATTTGTGCCTTCTAAGTGCTGATACATGCACTACACATACCAGTAACTGTTTAAAGTTTAAACTTTAAAGTTAATTAATATTTAATTAGTACAAAAAGATATATGTTCCCTTGATTACTCTAATAATTACAAGAAAATCAACGTAAAAAGACCTAAAGCCTATGATATTATGGTTTAATTTTTTTTGACATCACATGTATACTTGCGAGTTCATTGCACAATAACAAATAAAAAGACTTATTCACCCCTCCTCGGTAGGTTTATAATTTTTTTGATTTTGAGGATAATTATATCATTTTTATTGTGTAAAAAAAGATTGAAAATACAATTATATCCCTAAATAATTTTTTAATGACTAATGCACCATATAGAAATGCTAAAATACCCTATCATAAAGGCTAGGGTTTTGGGTCTTTACCGCAGCGTTTGCATTATATAGGAATTTTCTATACACACTCTTGCTTCTCAGTTGGGTTTTTTCTTTCTTCCTTTTTTTCTTTTATAATTATGCCTTGTATTAATTGACCTATCTGCCCTTAGATACTGTGCATCTTAACAGTTTTATATTTTTTTTTGATTTTGAGGGTAATTATATCATTTTTATTGTGTAAAAAGGATGGAAAATACAATTATAACCCTAAATAATTTTTTAATGACTAATACACCATACAAAAATGCTAAAATACCCTATAATAAAGGCACATGAATATTTTTTAAAATAATAAAATAGTCATTTCACTATTGTAGTAAATAAAAAACGTGTTCAGTGAAATTTCCTTCCCTTGAGCTTTATTTTTTTTCTTTATATCTAAAAATTATAATAATCAAGGCATGAATCTCGTTTTATTAAAAAATAAAAACTGTTAAGATGCACAGTATCTAAGGGCACATTGGTCAATTGATACAAGGCATAATTATAAAAGAAAGAAAGGAAGAAAGAAAAAACCCAACTGAGAAGCAAGAGTGGGTGTAGAAAATTCCTATATAATGCAAACGCTGCGGTAAAGACCCAAAACCCTAGCTCTTCACGAACCACCTCACGCTATCCTCATCCATTTATACATCACTGCTCTTCTCTCTCTTCCCCCCCCCCCTCTGCTTTCAAACCAAAAACCCTAGTTAGCTTCCTTATCCCCTCCTCTCCGCCGCCAATTTATCTTCACCACCGTATGTTCTCTCTTCTCTTATCTTATCCAATCAATTACTCTTATAGCAATAATAATTAATAAATAAATAATACTAGTATTCTTTTTATGCTGTAGAAGTCGGTGATTGACATAAAAAAGCTCCAATACGATGTCGTCAGACGACGAGAGAGAGGAGAGAGAGTTGGATCTCACATCCCCTGAAGTCATCACCAAATACAAAAGCGCTGCAGAAATTGTCAACAGTAAGTAATCAACCTCTCCCTCCTTGACAATCTGGTAATTCTTTAATATTAATTATTTTTGTTTTGTTTTGGTAATTATTGCAGAGGCATTGCAGTTAGTGATATCAGAATGCAAGCCAAAGGCTAAGATTGTTGATATTTGTGAAAAAGGCGATTCTTTTATAAGAGAGTAAGCACTCGCTAATCCTTATTTCTTTAAATTCATAAATTTTTAAAGAATTAAATTGATAAAAAATAATAGGTTTTGATTTTTATGTTTGAATGTGTAGGCAAACTGGTAACATGTATAAAAATGTGAAGAAGAAGATTGAAAGGGGAGTTGCTTTTCCAACTTGTGTTTCTGTCAACAACACTATTTGCCATTTTTCTCCACTTGCTAGTGATGAATCGGTCTTGGAAGAAGGAGATATTGTCAAGATGTAAGCTTTCAATCTATGTGGGGTTATCATGTGGTTTGATTTTTTTATGTTTTATGTTAATGGGTTTTGGCTTTTATTGGTGTGTAGTGATTTGGGCTGTCATATAGATGGATTTATTGCTGTTGTTGGACATACCCATGCTCTTCAGTCAGGGCCAGTTACAGGTAGGGCAGCTGATGTTATTGCAGCTGCAAATACTGCTGCTGAAGTTGCCTTGAGGCTTGTAAGGCCTGGAAAGAAGGTAATTTGTTTGTTTGTATCGTGTTAGCTTTTTATTGTATTTCTTGCATTCCATTCATATGCTGATTGTTCTGTGATGTTTACTTGAGGTGGTTGTTTGTTTATATAGTGAAATTGAATTGCAAATTTTTAATATGCATTAGCTTTTTCTAAATCATGAAGCAACTTTTAATCTCATCAGTTCTTGACGTGATGACTTTTTTTGTTTTGCAATCATATCTTCCTCACATATTGAGGTGACTTATATTGTTCACTTGAACAGTTTTTTCTTTCATGCCACTGTCTAATAGCCCTTCTTTTCTTGGTGACTATTCCCTAATGATGAACTGTTTCGATAAGCTATGGACTCACGTCCAGATGAAGCTTTTGTCATAGTTACTCTGACAGGGATGTCTTTTTGTGAACCCAGGATGTGCCATTTTTGTTGCATGGACATTTCATCCTAGAAAGTATTAGGGAAGGCGATTTTATAGTGCTGTGATCATCTTTTATTTGTTCTTTGTATGTTGTGCTAGACAGTGTTGCAAATGGTTTGGCTGCTTCTGTAGTTGCTACTCATTAGTCCTCAGTAAGGGAGTTGACAAATTCAAAATAGAATGGCTAGAGCATCTGTAAAATTAAGAACCGGAAATATAGGCAACTTTGCCGAGGTGATCATTTGCAAGACGATTTCCTCTTTTCCATGTTGCTGATATTATCTTTATTATATGTAGACTGTTTTAGTTTCATGCTTTTCGATAATACCTCATTCCTGCACTGACTAAATTTTACTCTCTTGCAAGTTGATTTCCTCTTTTCCCTTTTAGCGATATTATCATGACTGTAATTAGACTGCTTTAGTTTGATGCTTTTGCATTTTACCTCTTACTTGTACAGATTAAATCTTTACGCTATCTTAACACATTATTTTAGTAGCGTTGTTAGCCTTTGCTTGAGCAAAAACGGAACTTGTAAATTATAAGTAGTTTATCCATGAAAAATGAAATAAAAACTGGCAACTTTGCCGAGGTGATCATTTGCTTGTTGATTTCCTCTTTTCCCTGTTGCCTATAGCATCATGGCTGTACTTGATTACTTAAGGTTGATATAATTAGATTATACCTGATTCTTGTATGGACCAACATCTGTACACTCTCAAACACGTTATTTGAGTGGTGTTGTTAGTTTAGCTTTAGCTAAAATGGAACTTGGTATTTGTATAAACATTATTTTAGTAGCGTTGTTAGCCTTTGCTTGAGCAAAAATGGAACTTGTATATAAGTAGTTTATCCATGAAAAATGAAATAAAAACTGGCAACTTTGCCGAGGTGATCATTTGCTTGTTGATTTCCTCTTTTCCCTGTTGCCTATAGCATCATGGCTGTACTTGATTACTTAAGGTTGATATAATTAGATTATACCTGATTCTTGTATGGACCAACATCTGTACACTCTCAAACACGTTATTTGAGTGGTGTTGTTAGTTTAGCTTTAGCTAAAATGGAACTTGGTATTTGTATAAACATTATTTTAGTAGCGTTGTTAGCCTTTGCTTGAGCAAAAATGGAACTTGTATATAAGTAGTTTATCCATGAAAAATGAAATAAAAACTGGCAACTTTGCCGAGGTGATCGTTTGCTTGTTGATTTCCTCTTTTCCCTGTTGCCTATAGTATCATGGCTGTACTTGACTACGTAAGGTTGATATAATTATATTATACCTGATTCTTGTATAGACCAACATCTGTACACTGTCAAACACGTTATTTGAGTAGTGTTGTTAGTTTAGCTTAAGCTAAAATGGAACAACTTGTATACAAGTAGTTTATCCATGAAAAATGAAATAAAAACTGGCAACTTTGCCGAGGTGATCGTTTGCTTGTTGATTTCCTCTTTTCCCTGTTGCCTATAGCATCATGGCTGTACTTGATTACTTAAGGTTGATATAATTAGATTATACCTGATTCTTGTATGGACCAACATCTGTGCACTGTCAAACACGTTATTTGAGTAGTGTTGTTAGTTTAGCTTAAGCTAAAATGGAACTTGGTATTTGTATAAGATTATTAATTAGCAACTTACTCGTGAAAATAATAAAAGCTGGCAACTTTGCAGAGGTGATCAATTGCCTGTTGATTTCTTCTTTTCCCTGTTAGTTTAGCTTAAGATAAAATGGAACATGGTATTTGTAGAAAATTATTAATTAGCAACTTGCTCCTGAAAATTATAAAAAGCTGGCAACTTTGCCGAGGTGATCAATCGCCTGTTGATTTCCTCTTTTCCCTGTTGCTGATATGATTCATGGTCCTACTCGATGATTTTTGGATGATCCATGTAAATTATACCCATAACTTGTAATGGACTGCATCTTACTTTTGGTTGGCACTATAGAAGGAGCATTTTTAATAATAATATGGTGCTGGTTCATACTGATTTTTTTGTCAAGTACCTAAACCTCTTGAAACTACTGCATTCAGTAGCATTTTCTGCTCAGTTTTTTCTTGGTTCCGCAGTTCTGTTTTGATGCAAGTTTTTGGTAAGTAAACACTTAGTACTATCCTTCTGTTGATGATCTCTACATGATGAAAACTATAATCAGCAAAGGATTAAGGTCCAATGAAGCGTCTTATAGTCATAGTTACACTGATAGAGCATCATTTTGTTCTTTCTTACTTGAAAAAAAGAGTGTGTATGCACGACTGCTAGTGAACAATTGTGGTGTATCCTGCATAACAGTCTGATTAGAAATTACATGTTCTTTCATTGCTTTTTTTTTCAATTTTCTTTACCCTTTTATTACTGTTTTCTTGAAAAATGTCAATTGTCCCTAAATGATGAATATTTTTCAAAAGCCATAGACCACCATCCAAGTGAGGCTTTTGTTGTCATAGTTGCTCTTATAGGGCAACCTTATTTTCCTTTTGTTATTTGTAGTTGTTTTACATTTAGGCTTTACTTCAAATGGTGAAATAGTGGAGCGGTAGGGCTGGGATTGGGGCCGTCTACAGATTTCATTTGTGTAGATAAAAACATACATGGACTTTGCTTCATTTATCCGTCATCTAGATTCATGATTAAGGGAAATTGTGCCTTGGTGGCTATGTTGATCGAAATCAATATGAGCTTTGCACATGCACATGCTTAGAGAAAGGCAACTTCGCCGAGTTAATTGATGCTAAATATTAATATACTGCCTTTCCTGTTGCCCATATTGAATATGGTTCCTATTGATTGCGGGGAACCTGTTTATTTATTGTCAGTTTACATTTATCATCTTTAGCTTATATCTTCGCGTGTGTAAGATATCTACCACTGTGGAAATGCACAAGGTTCAACTTGTACAGCTGATTTTTTTAGTCTACTTTTCTTTTGACCAGGGAATATGTTGTTTTCTAATTTTTCCTTCATAAATTGTAGTGAGATCTTTTTTCTCTTTTCTTCTTCTCCACTGCAACTTTGAGGCTCTTGCTTCGTTGTCTCCTCATGTGTTTGGAAAACAGTGTTACATATTCAATGTGATCTGTCTGGACTTTCTTTTTTTTTCAAAATTTTAATATAATTTTGATGTAAATATAAAAAGACAGATAATAAAACTGAATTGGATGTGTGAGTTGTGTGTGGTCAATATCTGATTTGGTGCATCTGCTTCTTATTATTGATTTTGCTGCTGTTGTCACTGTTACTGTGTTAATTTTTTCAGCCACTTTTATTCAATATTTTTGTTCATTGAACTTCCTTTTTCTGCAGAATAAAGATGTAACAGAAGCTATCCAGAAGGTTGCTGCTGCTTATGACTGCAAAATTGTTGAAGGTGTTCTCAGCCACCAATTGAAGCAGTTTGTGATAGATGGAAACAAGGTAATTCTGAGTGTCTCCAATCCCGACACAAGAGTTGATGATGCAGAATTTGAGGAAAACGAAGTGTATGCCGTGGATATTGTCACAAGTACAGGGGAAGGCAAGGTAATAATTGAGTGACATGTGAATCAATTTATATGCCATTGTTATTAATTTTGTGCTCTTATATGGTCATTTCTGTTGCTTTGATTTTGCAGCCAAAACTGTTGGATGAGAAGAGTACTACTATATACAAGAGAGCTGTAGACAAGAATTATCACTTGAAAATGAAATCTTCGAGATTTATATTCAGTGAAATCAATCAGAAATTTCCAATCATGCCATTCACTGCAAGGTTTATATCTTATGTTGTTACTCCACTGTTTCAGAGTCCTTTTTCTCTTTGCCTTTAATTTAGATTCTTGTTTAAATTTTCTTTGTGATAGAGCTCTCGAAGAGAAAAGGGCTCGGCTGGGATTATTAGAATGTGTGAATCACGATCTTCTGCAGCCCTATCCTGTTCTTCATGAGAAGCCTGGTAAGAGGTGCCTTGTATCTCATTTGTCTCGTTGCATCGCGTTTTTTTTTCTAGTGATTTCTTATAGCTATAATATTTATTTGAGGCTTTGGTTGGTAACATCGCAGGTGATTATGTTGCTCATATCAAGTTTACAGTATTGCTAATGCCAAATGGATCAGATCGGATCACTTCACATTCACTGCAAGAATTGCAGCCTAGCAAGACGATAGATGATCCTGAAATCAAGGCCTGGTTGGCTTTGGGTACAAAGACAAAGAAGAAGGGTGGTGGGAAGAAGAAGAAAGGTAAACTGGCTGAATTAACATACAAAAAAAAAGCCTTTGGGCACATAAAACTTATCATTTAATCTGCAGAGCATGGTTATTATTGATATGTAATCTCTGCATTCTTGAATGTTGCAGCTAAGAAGTCTGGTGAAAAAGCTGAGTCAACAGAAGCTGAACCCATGGAAGCAACAACAAATGGGGCTGCTGCGCAAGAATGAATCTTTATATAGATTTTGCCCATTTGTCAAGTTTTGGAACTCTATTCACCTTCTTGTATCTGAGAAATTTTTTAATATAGTGTCTAGACATTGATCCTAATTGGATTTTCCTTGCATACGCGTTCTCACGACGATCCGCATCCTGTACCGTCCCCCATTTTAGAAGTTCAGATGGCAAAAGGTTTTCTTCATTAAAACTATATGAGCGTGTGTGACAGGGTGGTGTTTGAGAGGTGGTTGTTTTTTAAATAATTTTTTATATTAAAATGTATGTAAATAATGATTTTTTATTTTTCAAAAATTATTTTTGATATTAACACATCAAAATAATCTAAAATATATAAATTATATTAAATTATAATAATTTTTTTTTTTGAATTTTATAGGAAGACGGTTAAAATTTTATTTATAGGAACACGGTTTTATCTATGCCTGGTATTAAACTTTCCAAAATTTGTTCGAATGTAAAAGAGATTTTCATTTGGAGATATGATTGTCTTAAAAATTCTGTCAAGATAATTTTTCATTTAAAAAAAAAGTGTTTAATATAATAAATTGGGAGAATTGTGTCAATAAATGATAGTCTTGTCTGAATTAACGTGGATGCATAACGTTTACAAAATTATGAATGTGACTATTGTTTTCAAAATTATTTAAAAGTTTTAAAAACAAAAAACTATTTCAATCTAATTTTTATAAAAAAATTATTATTAGTATTATTACCTTCTCATCATTGTAATTAGTTTTTTTTTTAAAAATTAAATATAAATTTATAATATTATTTAAGAACATGTTTAAACTAAAAGTGTATGAATTGCATTTTAATTTTTTTTTGTTGGTTTCTAATAAATCAAAGAAAATAAAAATAAAAAAAAAAGCCAGGTGCAACCTGCACACTGTACCTTGCTTTAATTTTTTTTATTCCCTTATTTGTTTTTAAATAAATCAAAATAGATCAGTTATTTAATGTAAAAGATGGAATGTTGTATACTTGTTTTTTTTATGAAGTCAAAATAAATAAAATTGGATAAAAAACAAGTTTTTTTATTTTTTATTTTTAAATAATTCATTTTCAACCAATTTTTCATCTGAAAACACGCGAGAAACACCAAACAAATCTCAATAAACTTACTTGTGCTTTTAAAGTAGCTAAAAATTGGTTGAAAACTAAAAAATCAAACCGAGACACAACTTTTTTCAAGCCATAATTTATTTATTTTTTGGCAATAGAAAGATAAAAAATCACCAACATTAAACTTTTATCGTCGAATGTAATATTTTGACACCAAACTTAACATTTTGGTTGTTAGAATCATGACAACCAAATACTCTCTTTGTCAAAAGTGGTCTTTGATTTTTTAATTTTAATTTTCAAACCCAATAAAATCTTGATTTTGCAAAATCAAAACCTAATTAATCTTTGATTACTTTCAAATTTTAGGCAATGTGAGATAATACAAATTAAAAGAAATTTAAACAAAAAAACCATGATAATATAACTAAGGATGATGAATTTGAAAATGCTAAGTTAGATGGCCAAAGAGAATCGCAAAGTCAAAATAAACAATGCAATTCATTGTATTTTGGGAGGTGGGTTATAGTAAAATGCCCATCTTTTTTAGTTATATCTATAATAATTGATATAGAAATATAATTTAATCTTTCTATTATCATTGATGTATTTAATAAATGAGTAACGTATTCATATTAGAATCAATCTTGAATTATAAAAATTGCCTACCAAATCCATTTAATTATATTGGAGTCATATCAAATTTAGGATCCAATCTATTAACGCTTCAACTAATACCTACATCCTATATATGAAATTGATAAAATTTGTTATTTGTAATGTTAGGTGGTGTGGGATTAAAATGTTTGAAAATAACCGCACACATGTGTTGCTGTTTTATTATACAAGTTAGATAGATAACAACTTTTTTATACGTGTTAAACAATTTGTTTCATAATTCAACTTAACATTTAATTATTTTTAAAGTTTATAATTTTGACATTTATATTATAGTTTATGTGGACTCCGTACAAATATGATAAATTGACAATTGCTCTTGTAATTTGTGCTAACGGGATGGACATTTGAATTGTAGAGGTTCACTTATTATCATCAAGTTAAAAATGATGATTATAAATGGTTAAGCCACAATGACACTAATGTGTCACAGTGGAATGCATGAATAAACAAGATATTTATGAAGTTGCATCTTGTAATTACAAAGGAAGAACACATGATTTGATATATGAGTATAATGCATTATATCATTATATTAGACCTCGATCAAATTCCCTTACAAGCAGACTTGCAATACAAGCAATATACGCAACAGATTTAAAACACTACAAGTAATCATAACTTCTTAAAATTAATATATGTTGAGATATCTCATTTTATTTATGGAGGATTTAATATATGTACTTAATTGATACTAGGTTGGCTTGTTGTTATGACAAGATCGAAATGTCGCCTCCATGCTTTGTAATCTTGATGAAGCACACCAATGATATTACCACGTGTCTCATTAGTTCATTATTTGTTGCGTTGCACTGCACTTCCAAAGAGAGACGTTGAGTCTTAATGATGTCATAGTCAAGGATAAGGCCACTTAGACAAGAGGCAACCATGTTATTGATAAACTTAGCTCATCAGTAATAGACGACATAGGCGTAGAGAGACTTGCTTATATGCTATTGATAATTATGTTATGTTATTTTTGTTAATTATGAGTTTTATTTGTGTTATTTTGTTAATTATAAGTTTGCAATTTACTTTATATGTGTTTTAATACATTTGCAATTTTTTTTATTACAATATATCAAAGAAATATTCTTGGTTAATATTTTTTATGCAATTAATCCTAAATTCAAAAGAGATTTCGATTACAATATGCTTTATAAAAATTTAATTACAAGAGATTAAAACATGACAAAAATTGTACTTACTATGAAATTCACTAAAAATCAAAAAGGAATTTTAATTATAAACTTCTTGAAAACCACATAAGTGTGTGTGTATAAAGATACATTGCATAAAATATAGTTTTTATGCAATTCACTCTAAATTAGGATGAAAAACAAAATAGATAAAAATTATAATTATTATGTATCTTACCTTAAATCCAAAAGATTTTTTGATGATAAGGTGCTTGAATTTCCTTCCGCAGCGGAGTTAGGGGTTTGGAGTCTATATTTTAGGGTCAGGGGTTTGAAAATTAAATTTATGACAAGTTTATTTTTTAGGATTAGAAGTTTAGAGTCTGTATTTAAGGAGGGTTAGTCTTTTTGATTAAGGGGTTTGGGGTTATGAATTTTTATGTTGGTTAGTTTTTATGGTTAAAGGTTGGGGTTAGAGATGATATGGGGTTTGGATTAGTGTTAGTTTTTATGGTTCAAGATTTAGGGTTAGGGAGGATTATTTAGGGTTAAAGTTTGGGGTTTTGAGGTTTGAATTAGAGTTAATGTTTATGGTTTGGATTGACATTTGGTTATTTTTTATTCATCATATAACATTTATGGTTAATGGTTAGTAAGGTTTATACCTTAGTTAGAGCTAATATGCGAAAATAAACTTACCTAAATAATACAAACATCTTTTTTGTTTAATAACAATGGTTTGAGACAGTTTGCACCCTTGAAGAAAGTAACAAGTAACAACATCTTCTCTCTCTTTTTTGTAAGAAAAATCTTGCAATAAGATATCACCTTCACCAAAATAATCTTTACAATTGTCATGCATAAAGGAAAAAAAAAGGCAATAAAATTACATTATATCAAAAGCTAAAAGAGCTCAATCTTTCACTGTGTACAAACTTATTTTTTTGTGCTTAACACAGTAAATTTATCATTTTTACCCTTGCTCTACAAAAACAACTTGTCATGCTAGGAGGGTAATTCAGTCTTTTCATAAGAATTCAAATGTAATTGCCAAATTCAAAAGGTTCATTATAATCATCTCATATTTTTATAGCATAATAAAATATAGACTTCCCTTAAGAGTTATTTTCATTTAATTACTTTAAGGGGGATTTTTGGTTTTTTTTAAAATCAGAATGACTAAATTGCCCCTAAAATGAAATTTCCTAAGCTTTGCGTCGTGTTTTTATCATTTCTTACAGGTTTTCTATTACTATTAAGTTGGGTTAAGGGTGCTTTAGTCTGTCTCCATTTTTAAAAACTATTTAAAAAAAGACTGTTAACGCACATGTAGACATGTAAGGCGGCTCTGTGCTCTTTAAGGAGCGCATGGGCTGCCATCTAATGGAAGAACACTAGCTTTTACTATGACGTTTGAAGCTCTACAACGCCTTTTTCCACGCGGGGTGGTGTTTGCAATGATGGTTTGTTGCCAACCACCACTTCCTTTTCTTTTCCCCTTCTCACCCTCCTTTCCAATTGAATTTCATGTTGGTCATTAAAAAAATCTATTTTGTCCTATTATTTTATAATATTTCATATTTGGCCCTAAATATTTTGATTTTAAAGTTTGATTATTTGTCCTTTTATAAGATTTTAATTTGTTTTTAATGTTATCATTCGATCCATAATCTTAATTTTTACTTTCTTCAAGTTTGATCCTCGTTTTCTTGATTTTTATTTTGATTTGGATTCTTTTTTAATTTTATTTTTTCTTTTAATTTTTACCCTTCAATTTAAAGTTTGATTATATTTAAGGTTGGGCTCTTAGTTTTTTTTTCTTAGATTTTGATTCTTATCCATTTTATCAAATTTTAATTTCATTCTTGGATTCATAATCTTGGTTTTTTATTTTTTTTAAATTTGGTCTTCATTATCTTGATTTTTATTTTTATTTTTTTTGATTTTTTTGTTAATTTTTTTGTTTTGTTTTTTTTAATTATACCCTCCTTTTTAAAGTTTGATAATATTTAAGGTTAGACAATGTTTTGATTTCAAGTTTTAATTCTTAGCCCTTTTATTAAATTTTAATTTGTTTTCCATTTCATCTTTGGATCCATAATTTTGGTTTTTTATTTTTTTAAATTTGATCCTCATTCTCTTGATTTTTATTTTTTGTTTTGATTCTTTTGTTAATTTGATAATTCTTTTCAATTCAAAATTTGATGATATTTAAGGTTACACCTTTAATATTTTGATTTTAAATTTTGATTCTTAACCTTTTTATCAAAATTTAATTTGTTTTTAATTTTATCATTGGATCCATAATCATGGTTTTTTTTTTATTTTTTTAAAATCCGGTTAGCATTCTCTTGATTTTTATTTTTTTTTGAATTATTTTGTTAAATTTATTGTTCTTTTTAATTTTTCCATTCAATTCAAAATGGTAAGTTGTCTTTTTATTTTCTGAGAGTCAATCATGGGCAAGTATAGAGTCACATGTTAGGTGGGTTGACTTAAGTTAACCTAAATTAACCTAAGTTAATTTTATATATATATATATATATATATAAAATAAAATCATTTTAAAAATTAAAGAAAAATAATCAACTAGTTTCGACTAGATTTTACATGGGTTGACCAGGTCACGGGTAAACTAATATTTTTGATCATTTCACATCGAATCAATTCTTCTTTTTGAAACTCAACTCACCAATTTTTCTTCTATTAGATTATCCTAATCACATGATCCCGCTTATTAGTTTTAACAATTTCATTTGGATTTGTTGGTTCTTTATTTTTTAAAATTTTTTTTCCAATTTCATCTATATATATTTGGATTTTAAAAATTTATGATCATAATTTTTTTTCCAATTTTTTTATAATATAAAATCTATATATATATATATATTTTAAATACATTAACATCACTTAAGCATCATATTTTACATTACAAAAAATTCGGCTCGACCCATAGGGAAATGAAGCCGGCCTATATAGTGCAATCTAAAAAAAGTGTACGGACAGAGACACACACCGACCCATCTGCTTCCAGCTCCCTTTACCCCAGAGCCCTAAAATATATAAAAATTAGCTCTTTTGTTCTACTCTTTAATCGACAAAAAAATAAAATAAAAATGACAAGTACTAGTATTTCTTCAGTTGCAAGCGAGCCAGAGCACAACACCAAATCAAGAGAATTAGAAGAAGAGAGAACGCAACTAAAACAGGAGCTGCCGACGATGAGGATACCGGAGCTCAGGTTGCACCAATCGTTAAGCTGGAAGAAGTCCCTGTTACTACCGGAGAGGAAGATGAAGATGTCATCCTTGATCTGAACTTTTTTTTTTACAAAAAATGGTTTTTCTTTCTTTATTTATTTTTGAATAAAATGTGAGTGTTTGTTAGTGTTTTTTTCAGGAAGGCCAAGTTGTATAGATTTGATAAAGAAGGGAGTCAGTGGAAAGAGAGAGGAGTTGGAACTGTGAAGCTTTTAAAACATAAAGAATCTGCCAAAGTTCGTCTTGTTTTTCGCCAATCTAAGACTCTCATGATCTGCGCTAACCATCTAGGTCCGCATGTCTTTCTGACTCTATTATTTTGTCGAAGGGACTCTAATTTACTCTTCTTCTCAATTTCTTGATGGGCTTCTCTTATCTTGTCTGTTAATATTACTATGAATATATAATCATGGGATAAAGCAATGCTTGTGGTTTGAATTCGTATTAGAGACGGGACATGGGTTGTCTTTTTTTTTCTTCCCTCTTTTATAATGTGAACTTATTTCTGGCAAATAATTGTCTTGTTGTGTTGTATGATGTGTATCAGTTCTGCCTACAATTAATGTGCAAGAGCATCATGGGAATGACAAATCATGTTTGTGGCATGCTGCTGATTTTGCTGATGGGGAATTGAAGGATGAGCTTTTCTGTATCAGATTTCCTTCGGTTGAAAGTATTCATTTTTCTCCTTGATCTGTTATTATTTTCATGATCTTCTGGTGTTTCTTGATTGAGATTGTCTTCTTTCATGCTTTGCTGTAATTTCTTCGGTTACCTTCCTTTCAAAATTTGAATGGAAGTATCATTGGAGTTTCCTAACAGCCACGTATCATGGTGTAACTGGAATGATGAGCGGACCTGATATTATTTTGGATGTGTATTTTGCCTTTTGGGTTGGCTGCACAGAATTCTATGTTGATTTTTTTTGCATGATGATGCATTTGCTGATTTGCATGTGTGAATTCACTTCAGTAATTGAGAGCATTTTAGGTGAGACATGGACACAGCTATTGGTGGTTGCTTAGCAAGTTTGCCCAGTGCCCACCTAGTGGATCCAGTATGACTCATGGATTTGGCCCTTTTGGATTCTAAGCACAAAACGGATATCTTAAAAAGCGTAATTCAATTAAATATCACTCAAAATGCACTGTGAGCAATTAACCTTAGTGATTGAACTCATTTCGTCTTAGAATGTATAAGATGTACATAAATTATATAAGCTTAACCTTGATATTGCACAATTTCTTGCAAAAATGCTTAATTTGTGTGTTTTTGTTTTCTTTACCTTTGAAACTGCGTTGTTTTCCATATTTTTTTTCAGCTTGAAGATATGTTTTCTTCTTAAAACGAGTATGTAAAAATAAATTGTGTACTCCCTATGTTTATGACTTTGATATGGTGATAAATAGGCTAGTGTATCTTGTTAAAAGTAAAATCATGGAAACGTTGCAAAATTGTTCATTTAAAATAGGCTGATTTCAGCAGTAATATTGTATTTTTAAAGTTCTTGGTGACTTGTAGTAAGAAAATGTGATGCCGAGTATTTAAATCCTACATGAGAAATGCTAGAAGTCTGAACATTATTATCTTTGGCCTGACTTCCATTTTTGTGTCTATATATACTAGTCAAATGTGGTGAAGCTGTTCTCTGTTTACGTTGCATATGAAACATGATTAATTATGCAATTGTCACATGTTCTCTCGTGATCTGCCATGCATGAAGCAAGTGAATTCTTGAGTGTGGGTTTGTAATATCTGGCGTGATGCTTTGATTTTTATTAGATTGCAAAACTTTCAAGGAGACTGTTGAAGAGGTGGCAGAAAGTCAGGGAAAGAAAGAAGAGAGTAAAGATGCTGCAGGACTCCTTGAGAAGTTGAGTGTTGGGGATAGTAAAACCGAAGAAAAAGAAAAGCAAGCCAAAGAGCTTAGCCAAACTGTAGCTGATAAAGCAAAGGAAGATGGTGAAAAGGAGGACGAGCCTGCTTCATCTACATAGCGCTGAGCTCAGTTGTTTGGTCTGTCCCGATAAAGTTTACATGCACTTGGGTCTTTTCAAGTTATTGGTCGAAGTTTTTGCCCACAGGTTTAGACGATTGTTGGTTTACGTAACAGTTCATTGGCTGTGTTGGAACCTGTGGATGGCATTGGTTTGCCTGTTGTTCAATTAGGGGTCATAATCAATAGATTTTTAGTCCTAGGACCCTTTTTCTTGGAAAAAACCACCCTGGTGCATGGTCTGAAAGACAGAGTGAGAGCTTCATCTTTGGCCTTTCTTGTTTCACTTCTCTAATTTGAGTTTTCATCTATGCTTTCTGATGTTTAAATTTAGAGGTCCTACCTATATAAATAAAGTGATGCTTGTATTTTACCTTGCTATTTTGCGGTTCAGACTATTTTTCTTAATGCCAAAGGAATATATAGGCATTGCTAACTTTACTAATATTGGATGCTGGTTTTTTGAAATATTAAAACAATGATTATAATCTGGATGGATTTTCTTTTTAAAAATATTGGATTAATGTTTTTTGGATGGATTTCTTTTTGAAATATTGGATGATTTTTTTAAAAAAATATTAAAATGATAACCTAATAGATTCACTTGAATTAACCTTTATTAATTAATTAAAATTGTGGTTCGAGTTATGAGACTAATAATCTTATAAAAAATAAATTATATTTTTAATTAAGTCATATTAAAGGATGAAATTGATAAGAAAAATTTAATTAAAAATAGAATAAAGTTTTTTAAAAATAACTTGTACAAACTTACCAGTTTGTATAAATGAGATCCTATTTCATGACAATTATGTGTGCGTCGTTTTTTTTTTTTTTGCATCAAATAACCAAAAAGGATAGGCACTTGAGACTAAAATAAAAGAAGCAAGCTTCAGCTTAATTTTTTAAATTGAATAACAAAAGGAGTCATTTAAATAATGATGAATTATTATTATTATTTAAGTTTAAAGGACTAAAAATTCATAAAAAAAAAGTGAGGTATATGGGACTGAAATAATAAAAGCATGGTTAAATTTGTTGTCATTTAAATAAAAAGAAAATAAAGGAGAATTGTTTTTTTAAGTCCAGGGGAAAATTCATTGAAAACCAGAAAGACGAAAAGGTTAGGTGCTTGGGCCTCCCGGGGAAGACCCAACTTTTAGGCCTCAATAGAAAAAAGCCCAGGCCCCAGTACTTGGGTATTCTTTCAACAGAAACACCGAACTTCTTTCAAAACAAATTTTGACTTTAAATTCTTCAAAAAAAAAAAAAAAAACTTCATATTGTTTCTTCTTCCTGCAGACACTTGTCTATTTATTTCTCTCCCACTATTCTATTAAAAACAGAAACGAATGGACACCAAGATAGGATCTCTTGACACTTGCAAACCAACAAGCAACGACATGATCAACTCAACTAACGCCACCGTATCAACCGTCCAAAACTCAGTCTCATCCACCATTATCAACCCATCCCAGTCAACACTGGGTCGCCACCTCGCTCGCCGACTAGTCCAAATCGGTGTCACTGACGTTTTCTCTGTCGCTGGTGACTTCAATCTCATTCTCCTTGATCACTTGATCGCCGAGCCTGGGCTCAACCTTATCGGTTGCTGTAACGAGCTCAACGCGGGCTATGCTGCTGATGGATACGCACGGTCGCGTGGTGTTGGCGCGTGTGTTGTCACGTTCACTGTTGGTGGACTCAGTGTGCTAAATGCTATCGCTGGTGCTAATAGTGAGAATTTGCCTGTCATATGCATTGTTGGTGGGCCCAACTCGAATGATTATGGGACTAACAGGATTTTACACCATACCATTGGCTTGCCTGATTTTAGCCAGGAACTAAGATGTTTCCAGACCGTTACTTGCTATCAGGTGATTGGAAATTGCTATTGGTTTTTTTTATTAACAAGTTAATTATATCGATTAATGGTATGTGGGGGTTTGTTGATAGGCTGTGGTGAATAACTTGGAGGACGCACATGAGCAGATAGATACTGCTATTTCAACTGCTTTGAAAGAAAACAAGCCTGTTTACATCAATGTTAGCTGTAACTTGTCAGCAATCCCTCATCCTGCTTTTAGTCGCGAGCCAGTTCCATTTTCGCTCTCCCCCAAGTACATTTTTTCTTCTCGTTTTTTTTTTTGGATTCTTGATTGATCCTTGCTTTTAAATTTCTTTGGTCATTAGCCAAGATCATGGTGATTAGATACTTGTTCTATTCATTTTTCTTGTACAGAATGAGTAATGAATCGGGCTTAGAGGCTGCAGTGGAAGCGGCTGCCGAATTCTTGAACAAGGCAGTGAAACCTGTTTTGGTGGGTGGCCCTAAACTAAGACCTGCACATGCAAGTGAGGCATTTGTAGAGTTAGCTGATGCATGTGGTTATGCGCTCGCTGTTATGCCATCGGCTAAGGGGCTTGTGCCAGAGCATCATCCACATTTCGTTGGGACTTATTGGGGTGCAGTGAGCTCTGCATTCTGTGCTGAGATTGTGGAGTCCGCGGATGCTTACTTGTTTGCTGGACCTATTTTCAATGATTATAGCTCCGTTGGGTATTCTCTTCTTCTCAAGAAGGAGAAGGCGATTATCGTGCAGCCTGATCGTGTGATGATTGCAAATGGACCTGCATTTGGCTGTGTTCTGATGAAAGATTTCTTCGTGGCTCTTGCGAAGAAGATCAAGCCCAACACGACTGCTTATGATAATTACCAAAGAATATTTGTTCCTGAGGGGGAACCATTGAGAAATGCACCCGAAGAACCTTTGAGGGCTAATGTTCTGTTCCAACATGTACAGAAGATGCTGTCTAGTGAAACTGCTGTGATTGCTGAGACTGGAGACTCATGGTTTAACTGCCAGAAGCTGAAATTGCCAAGGGGATGCGGGTAAGCAATTGAGAGTTTGATATACGATGTCATGACTGTTTAATTTGAGTTGAAAGATATAATAGTGTACGTGAAATTGGATTTGTAGGTATGAGTTCCAAATGCAGTATGGATCAATTGGTTGGTCAGTTGGTGCTACTCTTGGGTATGCTCAGGCTATGCCAGAGAAGCGTGTGATTGCTTTCATTGGTGATGGTAGCTTTCAGGTAGAAAACCAGTTACACTACACTGAACTTTGTGTTCTACTCCACGGCTAACATTTCAGATTTTGACATATTCAAGTCCTCATCTATCCATGAAATCATTATTTGTAGTTTGTGGGAAAAAAAAAAAATTTGGTTATGAATTACATATGCTTTTTTCTTCTGAAATTTGATATTTAATCCATTACTTATGCTCTTTGAATTTCTTACAGGTAACTGCTCAAGATGTGTCTACTATGCTACGATGTAGACAGAACACCATCATCTTCCTCATCAACAATGGTGGATACACAATTGAAGTCGAGATCCACGACGGTCCTTATAATGTGATTAAGAACTGGAACTACACTAGCTTGGTTGATGCCATCCACAATGGTGAAGGCAAGTGCTGGACAGCCAAGGTGAGCTTGTAACTAAGTAGTTCATTTGCTTTAATGCATGAATATCAATGCAGTAAAATCAAGTATCTGACATCATTTTCTAAACTTGACATTTCAGGTGTTCCGCGAGGATGAGCTGGTTGAAGCGATTGAGACAGCAACAGGACTGGAGAAGGATAGCTTGTGCTTCATTGAGGTTATTGTTCACAAGGATGATACCAGTAAAGAACTGTTGGAATGGGGCTCTAGGGTCTCTGCTGCCAATAGCCGTCAACCAAACCCTCAGTAGACTTTAAAGAACCTGTTTGGGAATGCAGCCAACCAGGTTTGGAATGCAGCCAAATATGTGTAGCAATGGCATGGTGTTTATTGTTTCCTTGAGTACTAGAGTTTGTGATCTTTATCTACTCTGTTGATTTCCGTGTTTAGTTTCTTTCAATTTGACTGTCTATTACAGCATCTAAAGCCTCATTTCTATTTAATGTTTTCGTTTTGACAAGTTCTCCCCTTTTCATCTTTCTTGTCTCTATGTGATTGCCTCGACAAGTTAGAGAGAGAGAGGGAGGGAGAGAAAGCAATAGGCATGAAATAAACATAAATGAACATGCCCTGCACCTTTCAGAAACTGTAGATTGTGGATCGTGGACCATACACCTTGCCCGCTGCTGATGCCAACACCCTCTAAAATGCAGGTGATGATGGAACTTAGAACTTGAAAGGATCATACTTACAACCCTTAATTGTTACCAGTTTTCGGTCTCACTGCAGCAGAGATGGAGTAACTCAGAAGGGATTTTCTTTTTCCTGGCCTGGGTTGAAAGGGGACTTCTGAAAGCATCGTGATATGCAACGTATCCTGGACAGAACTTGGCCTGTCAAAATTGAAGTCGGAGATGACAAGTTCTTTTTGCTATTTTGTTAGTAATCTTGGTCAAAGTTGTATCATTTTTACAAGTGAAATGGTTTCCCGATCAGGCAACATATGCCCCCAATCCGCTATGTCATAGAATCATCCATGTTCATTAGCAATATCATAATAATGAGTACTGTTGCTTCAGAACATCTTAAATTCCCTCGAAATTCTTTGACGGAGTGAACGAGTGATTTTATCACTGTACCAACACTATGTTGTGATAAAATCAACAATTTTGCGGAAATACTAAAGTCCAAACACCCAATTCTGAGGCGAGGAGTGTCTCCCGTCCGAGGAATGCAATCCCCGCCGACGCCGCCGCCGCCTC